>OLLT01000335.1_pt1 | contig 15690 bp, 21 predicted proteins | sample 1604621 | NCBI WGS metagenome assembly OLLT01 (sample SAMEA104055725, study PRJEB20765) | soil metagenome | biome: Arctic tundra; feature: Polygonal ground; material: soil | place: USA | collected 2011-09 | depth 0-0.5 m | reverse complement strand
GCGCCGGATCGCTGATCACCTTCCCGACCCTGATCGCGCTCGGGGTGCCGCCGCTGGCCGCCAACGTGACCAGCACCGTCGGCCTGATCCCCGGCGCCGTCGGCGGCGCCGTCGGCTACGCCGACCTGATCGCCGAGCAGCGCGATCGCTTCATCCGGCTCTCCGTCCCGACCCTGTTCGGCGCCGTGATCGGCACGGCGCTGCTGCTGATCACCTCCAACGACACCTTCGAGGCGATCGTCCCCGCGCTGGTCGCCGGCTCCTGCCTGCTGCTGCTCTTCCAGCCGCGGCTGACGCCGCGGATCTCCCATGCCGGCAACGAGCGCTCGCCGTTCCTCACCGCCGGCCTGGTCTTCGCCGGCGCCTACGCCGCCTACTTCGGCTCCGCCGTCGGGATCCTGCTGCTCGGCCTGCTGGGCGTCTTCGTCGCCGCCTCGATGCAGCACCTCAACGCGATCAAGATCCTCCTCGCCGGCGTCGCCAACCTGCTGGCGGCGGTCGCCTACGCCTTCCTCGCCCCGGTGCACTGGGGCTACGCCGTCTGCCTGATGGTCTCCTCGCTGATCGGCGGCCGGCTCGGCGCCAACCTGGCGCGGCGGGTGTCCGGCGAGGTCCTCCGCGTCACGATCGCGCTGCTCGGCCTCGTCGTCGCCGCGGTGCTCGCGGTGCGGGCGTTCGGTTGAGTCGCGCCGGGCGGGGTAGCCTGGGAGCAGTGAGCCGACCCGCCCCCATCCCGATCCTGGTCGTCCTGCTGGCCTTGGCGCTGGCCGCGCCGGCCTCCGCCGCGGCGGTCGAAAGGACCGTCTCGGTCAGCGGCAGCGCCACCCTCGATGTGCCGAACGACAGCGCCAGCCTCGGCTTCTCGGTCAACGCCGAACGCAAGACCCGGGCCGCGGCGCTGAGCACCGTCTCGGCGCGGCTGCGAAGCGTGATCGCCGCGGTCCAGGGGATTCCCGGCGTCGGCGCCGGAGACGTCAAGACCGGCCGGATCTCGGTCCGCAAGACGCTCCGCGGAAAACGGACCGTGTACCGCGCCGGCGAGGGGATCGGGGTGACGCTGCACGAACCCGCCAACGCCGGGGACCTGGTCACGGCCGCGGTCGGCGCCGGCGCGACCGGGGTCAGCGGTCCCAACTTCTTCGTCGGCGACACCGAAGCGGCGTTCGCGAGGGCCCTTGCCGCCGCCTTCGACAAAGCGAAGGCGAGGGCCACGACCCTCGCCACCGAGGCCGGCGCCGTGCTCGGCCCGGCGATCAGCATCGACGAAGGCGAAGGCGCCGAACTGACCCCGTCGCCCCAGTTCAAGGGGGGGAGCAGCTGCGGAGCCGCGACCGCGGCGCCGACGCCGGTCGCCAAGCGATCCGCCTCCGACTGTGCCGGCTCGACGCCCCCGGTCAAGCCCGGCGCCTCGACGGTGACCGCCACCGTCCGCGTCGTCTTCGCGCTCCAGTAGCCGGGCCGCCGCGCGGCGAGAGGTAGGATCCCGCCCCCTTGCTCGCCGCCTACGCATCGAGGATCGACCCCGAGGATCCGCTCTCGGCGCTCGAGGTCGGGGAGGTCCCGGATCCCAACCTACCGGAGGGCTGGGCGCTGGTCGAGGTGCGCGCCGCCTCGCTCAACCACCACGACGTCTGGTCGCTGAAAGGCGTCGGCCTGCCGCAGGAGCGACTGCCGATGGTCCTCGGCTGCGACGCCGCCGGCGTCGACGCGGACGGCAACGAGGTGATCGTCCACGCCCTGATCGGCGACCCCGACTGGCGCGGCGACGAAGCCCTCGACCCCAAGCGCACGATCCTCTCCGAGTTCCACCCCGGCACCCTCGCCGAGAAGATCGCCGTGCCCCGGCACAACCTGGTACCGAAGCCGGAGACGCTGAGCTTCGAGCAGGCCGCCTGCCTGCCGACCGCCTACCTCACCGCCTACCGGATGCTGTTCACGCGCTCCGGCCTGCGGCCGGGTCAGACGGTTCTGGTCCAGGGCGCCGCGGGCGGCGTCGCCAGCGCCGGCATCGCCCTCGCCCTCGCCGCCGGCATGAGGGTCTGGGCGACCAGCCGCGACGAGCGCAAGCGTGCCTACGCCAAGGAGCTCGGCGCCCACGAGGCGTTCGAGTCCGGCGCCCGCCTCCCCGACCGCGTCGACGCGGTGATCGAGACCGTCGGCGAGGCGACCTGGGCCCACTCTCTGCGAGCGCTGAAACCGGGTGGGCGGATCGTCGTCGCCGGCGCCACCAGCGGCTTCCAGCCCCCCGCCGACCTCGCGCGGATCTTCTTCCGCCAGCTCGAGGTGGTCGGCTCGACGATGGGCACCCGCGAGGAGCTGAAGCAGCTGATCTCGCTGCTGGAGAGCACCGGCACCCGCCCCCGCATCGACCGCACGATCCCGCTCGCCGACGCCGCCGAGGGCATCGAGGCGATGATCGCCGGCGACGTCTTCGGCAAGATCGTCCTGCGACCCTAGATGCCGCGGCGCTCCCCGATTCCGAGTGGGCGGTACTGGGCTCGAACCAGTGACCCCCTCCTTGTAAGGGAGGTGCTCTCCCAACTGAGCTAACCGCCCGGAGACCCCATTATTGCTCGCTCCCGGCTGAGATGATGCGGGCTCCGGGCTCTGCGAGGAGTTCGGGATCAACTGCTGAGCGCGAAACGCCGCGGGTGAACCGAACCTGCCGGCCGCCCGTATTCCCCTTCGATGGCAGCCGATAAGAGCATCTGGCGGGGAGCGCGGTGGGTCGCGATCGGCTTCGCGGTTGCGACGATGGCGCTGGCCCTCGCCGGGCTTCGCAGTGAACTCGCCGTTTCGGCCGGGCCGACCGCCCAGCTCAGCGCCACGAGGACGGTCGACATCAACCACTTCGCCTACAGCCCGACGCCGCTGACGATCACGACCGGGACCACCGTCACCTTCACCAACTCGAGCAGAGTGACGCACACGGCGACCCGCGCCGGCGTCTTCAACACCGGTCACATCCGCCCCGGGACCTCGATCAGCATCCGCTTCAACCACGCGGGCAGCTTCAGCTACCACTGCCTGATCCACCGGCGGATGCACGGCAAGATCGTCGTCAGGTAGTCCCGGCGCGGCGGCGGCTATCGTCCCGGGCGACCGTGGATCGCCTCAGCCTCGAGAAGAAGATCGACACGCCGACCCTGTGGCGGGCGGCGCTGGTGCAGCTCGCCGCCGTCGCCGTGCTCTCGATCGTCCTCGCGGCCGTCCTTTCCCACAACTTCTTCGTCGACTGGGGCTGGATCGCCGGCCCCGGCGCCTGGATGCTCTGCGCCGCCTTCACCGCCCGGGTACTGGCGCTGCCGTTGGTGCCGACCCTGATCGGCGCCGTCCTCGCCGGTCTGCCCAGCATCGTCGCCGTCCTCGTCGACCTGCACTGGGCCGGGGCGGTTCTGGCCGTCGGCCTCTTCGCCCTCTGGTGCTCGCGACTGCCGCGCGGCCTGCCCAGCTGAGGGAGCGTCGTCAGCGCTGACGAGCCCGCTGGCCGCCGATGAAGTCCTCCAGGGAAGCGCGCACGACATGGGCGGCAGCGCCGACGATCAGCAGGAAGAGGCCCGAACGGGGAGAGCCGATCAAGACCGCGATCAGGGCGGCGGCCATGACCAGGTAGAAGAAGCGCGGAAGATCCTCGACGAACCCCTCGAGCCTGTTCAGATTTGCGCCGGTCATCGCTCTCGCCGTGACTTTCGGCGCCGAGCGCGCTTTCCCTGGAAAGGCCGAGACCTTTACTGGTTCAATCCCGCAGATATTCGAAAATCGAGGATCAAGGACTCCGATGAATCCAGCCCCAGCAGCAGCGCCGACCGAGGCGATCCGGCCCAACGACTATCTCGACGTCGATCGCCTCCTCTCCGACACCGAGCGCGACATCCGCGACACCGTCCGGGCCTTCGTTCGCGACCGCATCACCCCAAACGTCGGCGAGTGGTTCGAGCAGGCTGCGATCCCGCTCGAGCTGGCCCCCGAACTGGGCAAGCTCGGCGTCCTCGGCATGCACCTCGAGGGCTATGGATGCGCCGGCGCCGGCGCCACCTCCTACGGCCTCGCCTGCATGGAGCTGGAGGCCGGCGACAGCGGCATCCGCAGCCTCGTCTCGGTCCAGGGCTCGCTGGCGATGTTCGCGATCCACCGCTGGGGCTCGGAGGAGCAGAAACAGGAGTGGCTGCCGCGGATGGCCGCCGGCGAGGCACTCGGCTGCTTCGGCCTGACCGAGCCCGACGCCGGCTCGGATCCCGGCTCGATGCGAACCAGGGCGCGCCGCGACGGCGAGGACTGGATCCTGCACGGGCAGAAGATGTGGATCACCAACGGCTCGATCGCCGAGGTCGCCGTGGTCTGGGCCAACACCGACGAGGGCGTGCGCGGCTTCCTCGTTCCCAAGGGGATCGAGGGCTTCACCACCCAGGACATCCACAACAAGATGTCGCTGCGGGCCTCGATCACCTCGGAGCTGCTGCTCGACGACGTGCGCCTGCCGGCCGCGGCGATGCTGCCCGAGGCGAGCTCGCTGCGCGGGCCGCTCTCCTGCCTCAACGAGGCGCGCTACGGAATCGTCTGGGGCGCCGCCGGCGCCGCCCGGGCCTGCTTCGAAGCGGCGCTGGAGTACAGCCTCGAGCGGATCCAGTTCGGCAAGCCGATCGCCTCCTTCCAGATCCAGCAGCAGAAGCTCGCCCTGATGGCGCTGGAGGTCAACCGCGCGACCCTGCTCGCGCTGCATATAGGGCGGCTGAAGGACGAGGGCCGGCTGCACTCCGAGCAGGTCAGCATGGGCAAGCTCGGCAACGTCAACGCCGCGCTCGAGGTCGCGAGATCCGCCCGCCAGGTCCTCGGCGCCAACGGGATCACGCTCGAGTATCCGGTGATCAGACACATGAACAACCTCGAGTCGGTGGTCACCTACGAGGGCACGGCGGACGTCCACGCCCTCGTCATCGGCGCCACCCTGACCGGGATCCAGGCCTTCCGTTGAGCGCCGGGCGCTGGAGCTGCTCACCGACGTATTGGCGCCGCGATGAGCCCTTGACAGAACCGTTCCAGCGGACGAGGATCGCCTTGCTATCACTTGGATCCTCAGCCGCGGAATGACCCGCGGTTCCAGTCACCGATAGGAAGGAACCCCCCTTGCTCCTCGCCAACATCAGTTTCGGAGACCTGCTCCTGCTGGTCGTCGAGATCTTCCTCTTCGTGATCTGGATCTGGATCCTGTTCACGATTATCGGCGACCTCTTTCGCGACCACGAGATGTCGGGCTGGGGAAAGGCGCTGTGGATCCTCTTCCTCGTCTTCATTCCCTTCCTGACCATGCTCGTCTACCTGATCGCCCGCGGCTCGGGGATGCGCGACCGGGCGATCAAAGCCCAGGCGGAGGCCAAACACCATTTCGACCAGTACGTCCAGCAGCAGGCCCACAGCACCCCGGCCGACGAACTGCACAAGCTCAACGACCTGAAGGAAAAGGGCGCGCTGTCGGCCGAGGAGTTCGACAGGGCGAAGGCGAAACTGCTCGCCTGAGGCGGCCGCGGAGCGCCGTCGACGTCAGGCGCTACCGCGAACACGTTGGGTTCCCACGGCCCGGGGGATGCCGGCGCCTCCCTTCGCCGCGCCTCCCTTTGGCGACTTCGCCGCCGTGACGACGTCGCACCCGTATTCGAAGGCTTCGCCTCTGGCGCGGTTGACTTCTCCTTCGGCGTTTTCCAGTTCCTCCTTGGCGGTGGCTTCGCCGGCGTTATGGCGGCCCACCCATTCGTTGTAGTCGCCGACCGCCTGTTCCCAGCCGCCGAGCTGTCCCTCGATGCGGGTGCAGGGGCTGACGCCTCCTTCGGTGAAATTGCCGTGGGTGAACACGTGTCCGCCGACGACGATCGTGTGCCATTGGGCCTGTGAGACGGCCGGCGCCACCAGCGTGGCGGCGAAGCTGGATACCGCGACGAGGGTGATGAAGGCCTTGCGGATCTTGGTGCTGAACATTTCGTGTGCCTCCTAGGGCGGGGTTGGTTGGTAAGACCACCTTCGGTCACCGCCAAGCCCCTGAATAGCCACCCCAGGGGTGAAGACACTCACCCTGACCGAGCTCTGTACCTGCTGACGGGGATGGCCGCCAACAAGACGAGTAATCGAGTCTCTACGGAGCCGGCGTGGCGGTGAGTAGCTGAGCCAGTTCCGGGGCGAGCGCAACGAGCGATGCGGCGTCAAGCCCGCCTCTGCGCTCGACCACGAGAGCGAACGCTGCCGCCACCAGCAGCTCCGCGGTCGCTGGTGGCGGGTAAGAGCTGTGCCCAACTCGGCCGCCGGCGCCGAGCAGCTCCGACAGCCGCGCGATCAAGCGCTGGCGCTCGGCCGCCACCGCTGCCTCGGCGACGGCCAGCTCGAGGCCGAGCAGACTGACCAGCTCCGGCTCGGTGGCGGAGAAGCGAAGCGCGGCGTCGAGAGCGAGCTCGATGCTCTGGACCCGAGTCGCCGGCGCCGCGCAGGCGCTCGGGAGGACCTCGAGGAGCGACTGGGCCGCAACATCGAAACTGGCCTGAAGCATGGCCGGCTTAAGCGCGATCGAGGAGGCGGTGGTGCGGGCGTTGCTGCGCGGTGAGCCGCAGGCCTTCGCGGCTACGGTGCCCGACCTCGTCTACCTGGCGGTCTCGGTCTACTTTGGCGAGGAGGCGGCACGCGAGGTGCTGCCCGCCGGCTAGGACATGCGTCAATCGCGTCGCTCACGATCGGCTCAGCGCAAGGACCGGAGCCGTGAGGGTCACAGCGCCGGCCGCTTGCACTTGCCGCGGCGCCTCCCAGGGGAAATCAGAGACGACGCGAGTTCCTCGAGGCGCCTTTGGATGAGGCCGCCAGGGGTATGAGGAACACCTGCGGGACAGCGTGGTCGACCACAGCTGCAGGTGAAACCACTATAGAGGGGCGCGTCTATAAACAGCAATCCACTGCGCTAATTTGGACCGGTGACGGGCTCAGCTGGGGACGGACGCGGCAAAGGGGCGGTGACCTCCGCGGCGACTCCGAGCCGCCGCCCCGCCCTCTCGCGCGAGTTCGTCAAGTTCCACAACCGCCGCCGCGCGGTCGTCGCGGTAGCGGAGTTGGCGAGCGAATTGGGGATCGGCGCGGTGACGGTGGGGGGGATCTGCGAGCTCTCGCGGATGGCGAAGGTGACCTTCTACGATCTCTTCGCCAGCGCCTCCGACTGCCTGCACTACTCCTTCACCGAAGCCTTCGAGGGGCTGTTCGCCCCAGTCCGGGAGGCGAGCCTGACGGGCGATTCATGGCTGGCGGGACTGGACCGGGCGGTGGAGGCGTTGTTCGAGGGGGCGGCTCGCGAGCCGGCGCTGGCCGAGCTCTGCCTCGTTCACTGCTTCGGCGCCGCCACGGAGGCGGAGGGCCATGACCACGAGGCCGGGGTCGGGATGATCGCCGAGCTGCTGGCGGGCGGGCGCGAGGCGCGGCGGGCGCGCCTTGGCCGTGACTATTCCGAGCCGCCGGCGCTGACCGAGGACTACCTGGCCCGAACGACCGTCTCGCTGGCGGCGCTGAAATTGAGACAGGGCCAGGGCGAGGCGTTGCCCGAGCACCGAGCGGAAATTGTGATGCTGGCCGCGAGCGCCTTCTTCGGGGCCGAGGAGGCGGGACGGTTGTGGGGAGAGCTCGGGGCCGAGTGATCAGACGGGCACCACGTTGAGGCCAGGTACCCGCCCGAAGTCCCGAGCGTTTGCAGTCGCGACATCCATGCCATGACTCAGAGCCGTGGCGGCGATCCAGAGGTCGTGAGCTCCGATCAGGTTGCCGTCATTCTCGAGTTCCGCCCAGATTTCCGGATGGGCTCGGGCAATCGCGGTCGTGACCGGCAACGGCTCGATCGCGGAGATCAGGTGCTCGACGAACGCGGAGCGGCGAGCCCGCACCGCACCCGCCTGGGCGCGGCGCTCGTCCTGCAGAGCGACCAAGCGCTCGACCTTCCTCTGGGAGTCAACGGCCGAGGCAGCGACACCCTCTGCGAAGAAGCTGACCCATTGATCCCAGTCACCTCTGCAACTGAGTTCAAGCAATTCGTCTTTGGTAGAGATCGCGGCGGCGCTCAAACCAAGGCGAGACCACCAATGACGGCTCCCGGATTACCGCTCCCCGAAGGAGCTGAACGATCACCAAGAGCCGCCCCAGTCGGCCGTTTCCGTCGGAGTATGGATGAAGGGACTCAAACTGGTAGTGCGCCAATGCAGCAAGGATCACCGTCGGCAAGTCCGGGGGCGAGGCGACCCAGTTGAGCAAGTCTTCTACTCCCGCGCGTAACTGATCTCCCGGCGGGGGCGGCACGAATCGGGGCTCATCGAACCCGGCGCCGGGGGCGCCGATCACAACGATGCGATCCCGCAGCTGACCGGCATCCGATAGCTCGCCAGCCGTGCCCCGCACGAGCGTCTTCCGCAGTTCGCCGAGCATGCTGATCGTGAGACGACGGTCCTCAGGCCAGGAGAACGCGGGCTCAGCCATCTGCACGAAGTTGAGGACCTCGCGGACCTCGGCCGTCAGTTGCTGCTGGTCCTCCCCCTCCGCAGCGAAAACCTCGGTGAACGGCGCATACGTCCTGCTTCCGTTTTCATCCGCGCAAACTGTCGAAGCGCCTGAACTCGCCGGGCGCGCTGACCGAGGAGTCGTGCCGCGAAGTCGCGGAACTACTGGCCCACACCTTCCCGCAGGCGCCCGGGTAGGTAGCTGCTTGAAAGGACGAGAGGCGGTGGCTTGAGGAGCGGGATCGTCGCGGTTATGTGACCGAGATGCGACTTGATCAGTGCGGTCGGAACGACGAAGGTCAAGTGCCTGGGGTGAGACGATCAGTACGTAGCAAGTTCGGGCTTGAGGACCCGGGTGCTGCCGTCGGCTGAGACGAGGACGACCGAGAGACCTTCGTCTGCAGCGCGCTCGATGTCGTGGCCGGCCGAGGGCGTGTCGGCGTCGATGAACGCGGCGCGCTCCGGATACGGAGAGCGCCCCTCGATCGCGAGATCGATTGCTTCGTCCATAACCTTGGCTGCGGGAGAGCGATTGCTGTCGGCGGTCATTGCCTTTCCCATCCTTCGATCATCTCGCGGTATCCGCGCTGGACCTCGGAGATCGCGGCGCGCATTCCTTCTCCAAGGGTACCGCTATGAAAGACCGTTCCGGCCTCCTTGCCTGCGCTGCGCGTATATCGGTGCATCTCGTTGTGGTCGTGGGCGGCATCGTAGACTCGAATCGTCTCCGAGGGTGTGATCGAGAATCCGGCGGTAGTAGGCACTCATGGCCGCAGACAATAGATTTACAGGCGGCGGACCGAGATCCTCACGCGCAAGGGCCAACAAATCGCCGGGGGCAGCGGCAGCGAAGCGGCGTCCCGCCTCGGCAATCAGCGTCTCGTCAACCACCTTCATCGTTGAAATCGTGGTCGTTGCCATGGATCAAGCCACTGCGCTGTCAGATGGGCCGATGCTACGGCTCCGCCGGGGTGATCAACCTGGACTCCTTACCATCGAGCACATGACGATCCAACGGATGGAGCACGTCGGCATCGTGGTCGACGACCTCCCGGCCGCAATCGAGTTCTTCGTCGAGCTCGGACTCGAGCTGCTGGGCGAGGGGTCGGTCGAAGGCCGCTGGGTGGACCGCATCGTGGGGCTCGACGGCGTCCGGGTGGAGCAAGCGATGGTGCAAACTCCGGACGGTAACGGACGACTCGAGCTGGTGAAGTTCCACTCGCCGTCGACCCAGGGCGGCGACCAGGACGCGCCAGCGAATACCCCGGGCATCCGCCACATCGCATTCGCCGTCGAAGACATCGACGCCGTCGTCGCCGGCCTGCGATCCCGTGGCGCTGAGCTCGTCGGCGAGCTGGTGCGCTACAAGGACAGCTACCGACTCTGCTACGTCCGCGGCCCCGAGGGGATCATCGTTGAGCTGGCAGAGCAGATCGGCTGACGGGTCCGGCGGAGCAGGATTGTGACAGCGATACGACCGAGATGCGAAAGTGTTTTCGTGTTCAGACTCGCTCGCCGAGCCCTTCTCCTTTTCGGCATCTACGCCACCCTCCTGGCGGCGGTTCTCGTCGCAGGGTTCCTAGGAGGGGCGCTCGGTATTTGGGCTGCAGTTCTTTGGGGAGTCGCCATCCTCGCCGGCCTCGCTATCTACGGACGCCAGCGCCTGAATCGATCGCGCGGGGAATAGCTAGCCACTTCTGCCTATGGCCACTCTGAGCTAGAATGTGGCCACTATGGAGAAGGCGACGGTGGGCATCCGCGAACTCAAGGACAAGGCCAGCTCGATCATCGACCGAGTCGAGGGGGGCGAGGCGATCACGGTGACGAAGCACGGCCGTCCGGTGGCAAGGATCGTTTCGACCGCGATCCCGCCCCACCTCGCCGCGCTCGTAGCCGATGGCTCAGTGCGCCCGAGCGAAGGTCCCCGTCACCTGCCGAAGCCCGCCAAGGCCAAAGGCACGGGCAAGAGCGCCGCGGACCACGTTTCCGAGGGTCGACGCTGAGCCTCTACCTCGATACCAGCGCCCTGGTCAAGCTGCTGGTCGACGAGCCCGGGACCGAGGAAGCCCAACTCGCCTACAACGATGCGGACGGCGTGCGAACCACCGCGATCGCCCAGGTCGAGGCGACGGCGGCCCTGGCCCGGATGCGCAAGGGAGATCGACTGACCACGGCACAACTGCGCCGCGCGCTCGATGACCTCGAGAAGCTCTGGCGAGGGTTCTACATCCATGCCGTCAGCGAGACTCTGCTGGCACAAGCATCGGAGGCCGCTCGTATCCACTCCCTACGCGCCTACAACGCCGTCCACCTCGCCGGCGCCGCCTCCTTCGCTGCCGGCGAAGAGCTCGACTTTGCATGCTGGGACAAGGAGCTGCGCGAGGCGGCGCGCAAGCAAAGCTTCGTGCTGATCCCGCAGCAGCTCTGATCGGTCTACACCCGAAACGGCTGAGCCCACTCCGCTCGACAGAGCCGATCTCCCTCACGCGGCGCGTCCGGCCGACGATCGCCGGCCGCCTCAGGTCGATTCGGAGACAGCCTTTCGAAGCCGCTCGGCGCGCTCCGCAATGACCCCTTCGATCAGATCCAGATTCTCCCGATCCTGGAACTCAGCCGGAAGCGACTGCCGGGTGGCCTCGGTGGCGGCAGAGACCCGGTCGACCATCGAAAGGGCTCGGCGCTCAACCAGAGGGGGCCTGACCTCGAGTTCATCCGCGAGGCGTCGGATATGTCGCCGGCGGATGTAGGGCACCCGCTTCTCGCCGCCATATTTCATCGCCAGGTCCCTGCTCGCCCCATCGATCACTGCGATTGAGAGCAGGTCATAGAGAGGAGCGACTCGGATCGTCCCGGGACCATCGAGCAGCAGCGAATAGTTCTTCGAGTGCGCGTCGTTGTTACCGATCAGGAGGTTGAAGAGGAGCGCGTCGAGGAAGGCGATGACGTCGCGAGCCGGCGCCGCTGAGTGGCGCCGGATCAAGCTCCCGCAATCGGCGACATTCGGCCCGCCCTCGTTTTCGTACTTGACCGCGGGGACAAGGCCGAGCGCCTGGCAGAAGTCCTCCTGGTGCAGCCGGCCGTCGGGCGGCTGTGAGCCGTCTCGGTCATAGCGGGTGACGAGCAGGTACTCCTGACCGTCGGCGATACGAGGTTCGACCTCGGCAACATCGAGGTCCACGCGGCGGGCGAGCGTCATGCAGAAGGCCTCGTTGGCGACCGAATCGGCAACACCTGGAATCGGCGCCTTGACGATGTGAGTGCTGGGGGGATCTCCGTGGCTCAGTCCGATGCGCTCCGCGTCGAACAGGACGCCGACCTTATCCTGGGCCCCGGCAAGCGAGATCCGGAAACCACCCTCCTCGTCGATCGCTCCGAGCAGGGGGCGGTCCGGCAGGTCACCGAGCAGCCTGCCGAGCTCTGCATCCTCCAGCCAGCGAGGAGGGGCGTCGGTCCTGCCCGGCACCGGACCGCCGGGGGGTCCCACCGAGATCGCCCCGGCACACTCGCCGCCGATCTCCGCCAACAGTTGGAATGGGTTGCGGGCTGAGATGTGCAGGGTCCTGGAGATGGCTCTGAGGAAGTCGCCCTCCGGCAGCAGCCCCTCGAAGAAGGGGGCACATTTGTCGTCGTCGTAGGCCTCCCTGCGCACAGGCAGGCTGAGTGAGATCGGATCGCGCTCCTCCTCCACCCAGCTCTCGGCATAGGAGAAGGTGAGCCGCGCCTGCGATTTGCGCTCGAGCGTGCCGGCACGCTCGCCGTGCAGGTAGACGTCGAGCAGATCGCTCATCAGATGCTCGCCTCGAGACGGATACCGAGCGCCGCGAGCACTCGGAGGACGCCGTCGAGCCGGGCAGTCGGCTTGCCGCGCTCGAGTTCGCTGACGAAGCGAAGCGAGGTCCGCGCCACCTCCGCGAGCTCGGTCTGATTCAGACCGAGCTCCTTACGCCGCCTTCTGATCAGAGGGCCAAGTACACGCGGACTGTCGATCGAGATGACTTCCATTTTCCCGTTCGGGAGAAAATAGCGAATCGGGCGACTCGACCCGCTGAACTATCCCGATCGGGAAAATTAGTTCACATCATCCTTTATCCAAGCCGAACCTTTCCCGTTCGGGATAAATCTATCCTTCTGTGCCTGGCGCACAGGGTGACTTAAACGGCCAGAACAGCGATGCGCCCGACGGGAGTCGAACCCGCGACCTTCGGCTTGAAAGGAGCCAAAGTGTCACTCGGGGAACCGCTCTAGAAAGCCAGATGCGGGGTTGAGCGCCGATTTTTGTAGCCCGTTTGTAGCCAACCGCCGGCTACATCACCCGATCACGTCGCGGATCGCATCGTGGCTCCGCTCAAGCGCATGGGTGTATACCGAGATCATAGTTTGAACCTGATGGCCGGCCACCTTCGCCAGATCGGCATCGTCGATGCCGGCGGCGCGAAGTTGGGTGACGTAGGAGTGCCGGAACTCATGCGGCGTCGGGTCCATCCCGGTTGCGATCTTTGCCGGCGCCCAGACCTCGCGGTAGAAGTTGGCCTCGCGCCATAGATGACCACGCGGACTGGGGAACAGCAGCTCGGAGTCGCTGTCTTCGAGCAGGGTCTCCAGTAGGCATGCCAGGGTTGGCGGCACGGGAACGGTGCGCTCGTGGTTCTTCTGATCGCTCGATCCGACCCGCTCGCCTTCGTGCACCGAGGAGTCGAAGCTGATCACACCGTCGTGGAAGTCCGAGCGGCGCAGGGCGAGGAACTCACCCAGTCGCATCCCGGTCAGCCCCGGGGTGAGGAGCAGTGCCTCGTAGTCATAGGACGGATAGAAGCGCTGCTGTGGGTGGTAGCGACCGCGGTTGCGGGGATCGGGTGGACGCGGCGTCCGCGCCCTGACCTCAGGCCGACCGCCGGTGGCGAACTCGCGCATCTGCTCGAAGCTCCAGATCCGGACGCGGCGCGGCGGTTTCTGGATCCGCGGGTCGTTGCGGCGCAGGCGGATCCGCAGGAACGGGTTGGTCTGCGCGGCGTCGTCTGAGATCGCATCCTCGGCCATCGCCGAGAGCGGCCTGATCAGGCCTCGCGTCCCTTCCGCCGATCGCCCCTGCTCGCGCAGGATGTGATCGACCAGGAGGTGGACGTGGCGGCGGCGCAGTTCGTCGAAATACCACTCCCCGAGTGCGCGCCCTTCGATCTCGATGCCGAGCACGCAGTTGATGCGGTCTGTGTAGGTCTTGTCGGTCCGCGGCGAGCGGGGATGGTGGCTGAGCCAGTCCTCGAAGTAGGTGGCGATCTGCTTCGGCTCTTCGATGCTGATCCCGTGCTGCTGTTCGAGCGCCTCGTCGATCGCCCGTTGCGCGTCTCCTTTCAGCGTGAAGGTGGAGCGGCTGCCGTTCCAGCGCGGCTTGGCGTAGCGACGCTTCCCGCTCAGGTCGCGGTAGCGAGAGATCCAAACGGCGCGCCCGTCCGGATAGGTGCGCTTATAGGGAGTTTGCCTCGGCACGGAGCCGGCAGAGCGGTGGCGGCTCACCGGTCGGCCCTCCGCACATCGCGCAGCTTCTCGACGAAGCGTTCGACGTCAGCGGGATCGAAGCGCCGGCAGCCGTCGAGCTTGTAGGAGCGAAGGCGGCCTTCGGCGACCCACTTGCGGATCAGACGGTCAGAGACCTGCAGGTAGGAGGCGAGCGAGTCGGGCGTGAACCAGGACTCTCGCGGGGAAACGGTGAGTAGATCGTTCATGCGCCCTAGACGGACGTGGGGCGCGATTCGTCCCGCAAGGTGCCGGCGGCTGCAGGTCGGTGCCGTCATCGCTTCCACCTCGCGCTCGAGCCGTAGCCCTCGATCTCGTCGGGGCTGACGGCCGTGGCCGAGCCCCAGCGGTCGGCGATCTCGCGGCCGGCGAAACGTTCGAGACCTCGCTCCGCGTGGGTGCTGGGTCGGGTGGCCTTCAGGCGTTCGATTTCCGCCGAGGCGTCGGCACGGGTTCGGGGCGGAGTGAAGCTCTGGGCGCGGCTGGTGGCGAGGCTGCGCAGGTAGCGCAGTTGCTTGTCGGTGGGGCGGTCGGGATGTGGGTGCGAGTTGGTCATGCCCGGCCCAAAAGCAGGGCCGGGGGAGGACGGGCGCAACCCGGACGGCGGAGGCTCTGCTAACTGGTGGCCAGGTGACCAACTCGTAGCCGCGCGAGTCCGCGACGGGTGGCTCGGTCGGTGATGGGACTAGTGGTGTTGGCGGGAACCGTGGCTGCCCAGGCCGCGCAGGAGGCGGGCGAAAAGGCCGCGGAGGGTGCGCTTGCCGTAGGCGTGGTCGGGGTCGAACTGGGTGAAGACGGCGATCGCGAGCCTCTGGTGGCGGCGTTCGAGCAAAGCGACCTGATGGTCGACGCGGCCGCTGCCGCTGCCCCAGCCGCCCTTGAAGAAGAGCCTCCAGCCGACGGGAGCGACACGGCCGACCCCCCAGCGCTGGGAGGGGACGATGTGCGAGAGGAGATGCCGCGCGTAGGGCCGGTAGCGGCCGGGAATGTAGGAGCGCAGATGGAGCATGAACTCGGCCTGGTCGCGGGGGCTGGTGCGACTTTCGCCCCAGACCCACTCGTAGCGGAAGTCCCGCATGCCGGCGACGCGGGCGAGGCGCTCGATCCGGCGACGGCCGACCATGTCGCGGACCACGGTCGCGGCGACGCTGTCGGAGCGGCGGATCATCGGTCCGAGCAGGGCACGGTCGCGAGATGAGAGCCCGGAGTCGTCGCGCTTTCGCAAGAGCGCGGCGAGCAGCATCACCTTGAAGACGCTGGCGGCAGGCGCGGTCTGAGCAAGGTGGTAGCCGTGGATCGGGCCTGCCTGCTCGACGACGGCGAACGCCACCTCGCCTTCGCGGCGCTGGGCGTAGCGGCGTGCCGCGGCGATCCGAAGGCGCCAGGCTGGGGCGGCGGCCGAGCTGGTCGTGGAGAGCGAGAAGAGCGCCACCGTGCAACAGGCGGCAAGGCAGATCCGGCCGCAGGCTCTCACGCTCACACGCAAATCATGCAGCGGCTGGTCGGCGCGGTCAAATGGGCTCTGCTCCGCGACCGTGGCGGATCGAGGAGCAGACCGACGATCACCGCGTCGGCGACAGTCCCCCACTTGACTGGTGCTTTCGCGGTGAGACACTCGATGCGGGCAGGACCTACCGAGGGGAGTTGAGATGAAGTACTTCGTCACCGCTAC
>OLLT01000395.1_pt1 | contig 16006 bp, 11 predicted proteins | sample 1604621 | NCBI WGS metagenome assembly OLLT01 (sample SAMEA104055725, study PRJEB20765) | soil metagenome | biome: Arctic tundra; feature: Polygonal ground; material: soil | place: USA | collected 2011-09 | depth 0-0.5 m | reverse complement strand
GGTGCCGGCGACGCCGGCGACGACGACCCCGGTCACGAAGGGGCCGATTTCTCGAATCGCGGCGAGGACGAAGAAGCCGCCAAGCCGGTCCAGCGCGCCAAACAGCGAGAGGAAGTTGGCCGCCTGCAGGCCCGGTGCGCCGAAGTTGATCGCCACCGTCGAGACCAGCAGGGGAAACCAGCAGAGCTGCAGCGCGAAGAGGAACTGGCCGATGAACTCCTCGCCATAGGGGTACGGTGGCCGGACCGCGGAGGCGATCGTCTGCCCGGTCAGGAGCATCAGCTCCCCGATCTGCTCGAACGCCGACTTGGCGGGCAGGAACGCCCTGTTCACCGCGGACCCGATCATCTGCTCCTCCGTCGAGTTGCGCCGCCGTGCGCGGCACCCCACTCGCCGATCGGAGTCTAGGGGATGGGTCAGCCCCATCGACCGGCCCAGTGTTGAGATCCGGCTAACCCTCCCGCTGCCGGGAAAAGGGGACGGATGCGGGGAAACCCCGTGGTATGTTCGGGCCGCTTTGCGGGGGACCGGAAGACATTCCCGTCGCACCTGCCTTCGAGCTTCCGCGATCGGGTTTGCCGCGTTGGCCATGGCAGCGCTGCTGGGCGCCTGCGGTGAATCCTCCTCGAACGCGAACGAACCGTCCGGCACCTACCGGGTCCAGGTGACCGAAGCGAGCTTCCCGGACAAGCAGCGTCTCGGCCAGACCTCGCTGATGCAGCTGGGGGTCAAGAACAGCGGCAGGAAGACCCTGCCGGGGCTGGCCGTGACGGTGACCATCGCCGGCAAGGCGGGCGCCAATTCCTCGCTGCCGTTCGGCGTTCATGACCCACAGGCCGGCCTTTCCCTGCCGGACCGGCCGGTATGGGTGTTGGCCGAAACCTACCCGCGGCTGGTCGGATCCTCCGAACCGGGCGGGGCCACCACCTCAAACCGCAAGACCTTCGACTTCGGACCGCTGAAGCCCGGACAGACGACGAGGGCGGTGTGGAAGCTGAGCGCGGTCAAAGCGGGGCACTTCACCGTCCTGTACCGCGTCAACGCCGGACTGAGCGGGTCCGCAAAGGCCGAGACCGGCAAGAACGGCATCGCCCCCGGCGGCTCCTTCGTCACCGAAATCACCCAGGAACTGCCGGAAACCGAAGTCACCGACAGCGGCGAAGTGGTCGAAATCCCCCCGCGGGGAAGCGGCAACCAGGAATAGCGGCGCTCGGCGGTGGGTAGCGTGACCATGTGCGCCGAGCTCCCGCCGCCGCTTTTCTGATCGCCGTCCTGCTGGCGCTGGCGCTGCCGGCCTGCGGCTCGGCCGAGCAATCCCCGCGGCCGGTCGCGAACGCCCGCGGCAACACCGGCCGCATCGCCCTGAAGAAGATCGGCCAGTTCGACCGCCCCGTCTACGTGACCGGCGCCCCCGGCTTCCCGAAGCTCCTCTTCGTCGTCGAACAGCCGGGCCAGGTGGCGGTCCTGCGCGACGGCCACCGGCTGGCCCACCCGTTCCTCGACCTGCGTGGCTCGGTCGGCTTCGACGGCGCCGAGCGGGGCATGCTCTCGATCGCCTTCCCCCCCGACTACGCGACCAGCGGGAGCTTCTACGTCTACTACAACGACAAGGCGGGGAACATCCGCATCGACGAATTCAAGCGCGCCCGCCCGACCCGGGCCGCGCCCGGGTCCCGGCGCGAGGTGATCGGGATTCCCCACCCCGAAAACGCCAACCACAACGGCGGTCAGATGCAGTTCCTCGGCAACCTCCTCTACTTCGGCACCGGCGACGGCGGCTCGGCGGGCGATCCCCCGAACAACGCCCAGAATAAGGAGGTACTGCTCGGCAAGCTGGTGCGAATCGACCCCAGGCCCTCGGGAGCCCGGCCCTACTCGGTGCCGCCGTCCAATCCGTTCGTCGGCAAGCCGGGCCGCGACGAGATCTACAGCTACGGGCTGCGCAACCCCTTCCGCTTCTCCTTCGACACCATCAGCGCCGGGCAGCCGCGGATCGCGATCGCCGATGTCGGCCAGAACAAATTCGAGGAGCTCGACTACACGACCGTCGCCGCCGCCTCCGGAGCCAACTTCGGCTGGGACGCCTTCGAGGGCTTCGCGCCCTACAACGAAGAAAACAGCGGCACTCCGGATCCCGGCGGGACCACCAAACCGATCTTCGCCTACCCCCACTCCCGCGGCGGCGGCAGCTGCGCGATCATCGGCGGCTACGTCGTCGCCGACCGCCGGGTGCCGTCTCTCTACAAGCGCTACATCTACGCCGACCTCTGCGAGGGACAGTTGCGCAGCCTGGCGCCACACCTGAAGCGAGCCGGCAACGACCACAGGCTCGGCCTCGCGGTCGCCTCCCCCACCTCCTTCGGCGAAGACGATGCCCACCGCGTCTACGTCTGCTCGTTGGAAGGCCCGGTGTACCGCCTCCTCCAGAGGTGACACCGACTACTCTTGGCTGACCAGCCAAGGGTCGATGAAGGGAGCACCAGTGGAGAGCGGAACCGCCGGGACCGGCACGGAGACGAACGGAGGGCCCGTGGCCGCGGCGCCCGTCACGCCCGAGACGATCGAGGTGCTCAACCCGGCCACCGGCCAGCCGATCGAGACGATCGCCGTCGACTCGCCGCAGTCGGTTGCGAAGACCGTGGCCCGGGTGCGCGCCAACCAGGCCGACTGGGAGGCGATGGGGATCGAGGGTCGCTACCACTGGCTGGGCAAGCTGCGCGACTGGCTGCTCGACAACAGCGACCGGGTGCTGGACACGATGCAGCTGGAGACCGGCAAGGTCCGCGCCGACGCCGCCAACGAGCCGACCTACCTCGCCGACCTGATCAACTTCTACGGCACCAGGGCAGCCGGCTTCATCGGCGAGGAGAGCGTGCGGCCGCACTCGCCGCTGCTGGCCTCCAAGAAGCTGCGGATCCAGTACCGGCCCCACCCCGTCGTCGGCATCATCAGCCCCTGGAACTTCCCGCTGGTCCTCTCGCTCGGCGACGCGATCCCCGCCCTGCAGGCCGGCGCCGCGGTCGTGATCAAGCCCTCGGAGTTCACCCCGCTCGGCCTGATCGAGGTGGTCGAGGCCTGGAAGCACGAGATCGGCGGTCCCGACGTGCTCGATTGCGTACAGGGCACCGGAGAGACCGGGGGGGCGCTCGTCGATGCGGTCGACTACGTCCAGTTCACCGGCTCGGACCGCACCGGCCGCAAGGTGATGGCGCGGGCGGCGGAGACGCTGACCCCGGTCAGCCTCGAGCTCGGCGGCAAGGATCCGATGATCGTCCTCGCCGACGCCGACCTCGACCGCGCCGCCAACGCCGCGGCCTGGGGAGGGATGTTCAACTCGGGGCAGGTATGCATCTCGGTCGAGAGGATCTACGTCGAGGAGCCGGCCTACGACGAGTTCGTCGCCAAGCTCCAGGCCGAGGTCCGCAAGCTCCGCCAGGGTGCCGACGACGCCCGCGATCCCAAGGACGTCGGCGCGATGACCTCGCCCAACCAGACCGCGATCGTCGAGGACCAGGTCGCCGACGCGCTCGCCTCCGGCGCCCGCGCGCTGACCGGCGGCAAGCGGGCCGAGGGCCCCGGCGACTACTTCGAGCCGACCATCCTGGTCGACGTCGACCACTCGATGAAGGTGATGCGGGACGAGACCTTCGGCCCCGTCGTCGGAGTGATGAAGGCCCGCGACGCCGAGGAGGCGCTGCGCCTCGCCAACGACAGCCGCTACGGCCTCTCCGGCTCGGTCTTCGGCGAGAAGGAGCACGCCGAGCAGATCGCCCGACGAATCGAGTGCGGTGCCGTCAACGTAAACGACGTCCTCGTCAACTACTTCGCCTCCGACGTGCCGATGGGCGGCTGGAAGGAGTCGGGGATCGGCTACCGACACGGCGAACCTGGGATCAAGAAGTTCTGTCGCAGCGAGTCGCTGGTGATCACCCGCTTCGCCGGCAAGCGCGAACCCACCTGGTACCCGTACACCCGCGGCCGCCGCGGCCTGATCGGGCGACTCTCCCAGGCCGTCAACGCCCGCGACCTCAAGCGCCGGCTCGGCCTGCGCCGCTGACGCTTACCGCGCTCCGCCTCGAAGTCTGGGTCGGTCGACGACCCCGGTAGCCTCTTTAGGCTCATGGCCGAGCGCGACTTCATAGCGGCAGTCAACGAGCGCGTCGTCGTCTTCGACGGCGGCATGGGCGCCACCCTGGAGCAGTTCGACCTGACTCAGGAGGACTACGGCGGCCTGCTCGGCAAATGCCACGAGGCCCTCGTCCTCAACCGCCCCGACGTGATCGAGGGGGTCCACGCCTCGATGCTCGAGGCCGGCGCCGACGTGGTCGAGACCGACACCTTCCAGGGCTCACGACTGAAGCTCGAAGAGTGGGGGCTCGGCGAGCACACGCTGGAGATCAACACCAAGGCCGCTGAAATCGCCCGCAAGGCGGCCGGCGAGAGCCGCTTCGTCGCCGGCTCGATCGGCCCGACCGGCTTCCTGCCGGCCTCGACCGACCCGACCCTCGGCGACATCTCCTTCGGCAAGCTGACCGAGGTCTTCAGCGAGCAGGCCACCGGCCTGGTCGAAGGCGGCGCCGACCTGATCATCATCGAGACCGCGCAGGACATCCTCGAGGTCAAGGCGGCGATCTTCGGTGCCCGCGAGGCGTTCGCCGCGACCGGCCGCAGGCTGCCGCTGCAGATCAGCGTCTCGCTCCTTCCCAACGGCGGCAAGATGCTGCTCGGGACCGACATCCAGGCGGTGCTGACGACGCTGCGGGCGCTCGAGGTCGACGTGATCGGGCTCAACTGCTCGACCGGGCCCGAGGACATGCGCGACGCGATCCGCTTCCTCGGCGAGACCAGCCCGCTGCCTGTCCACTGCATCCCCAACGCCGGGCTGCCCCTGCAGGGCCCCGACGGAGAGACGATCTTCCCCGAAAAGCCCGAGCCGCTGGCGGCGACCCTGGGCGAATTCGTCGAGCGCTATGGGGTCGGGATCGTGGGTGGCTGCTGCGGAACCACGCCGGAGCACATCGCCGCGATCCGCGCCCAGGTCGACGGCCGCCCCGCTCCCGACCGCCCCGCGCCGGCGCCGATCGAGGTCTCCTCGATGATGACCTCGACGCCGCTGGTGCAGGAGCCGCGCCCAACCCTGGTCGGCGAGCGGGTCAACTCACAGGGATCGCGCAAAGCCAAGGAGCTGCTGCTCGCCGACGACTACGACGGCCTGGTCCAGGTCGCCGAAGACCAGGTCGAAGGCGGCGCCCACGTCCTCGACGTCTGCGTGGCGCTGACCGAGCGCCAGGACGAGGACGAGCAGATGAGCATGGTGGTGAAGCGGATCTCGCTCAGCCAGCCTTCGCCGATCCAGGTCGACTCGACCGAGCCGGAGGTGATCAAGGCCGCCCTCGAGCATATTCCGGGGCGGGCGATCGTCAACTCGATCAACCTCGAGGCCGGGCGCGACAAGGCCGACGTCGTCGTGCCGCTGGCGAAGGCCCACGGCGCGGCGCTGATCGCGCTGACGATCGACGAGGTCGGGATGGCGAAGACGGCGGATCGTAAGGTCGAGATCGCCGAACGGATCCGCGACATCGCCTGCGGCGAGCACGGCCTCGAACCGGAGGCGCTGATCTTCGATCTCCTCACCTTCACCCTGACCACCGGCGACGAGGAGTGGCGGCCGTCGGCCGTGGAGACGATCGAGGGGATCCGCCGGCTCAAGGCGGAGGTGCCCGGGGTCAAGACCTCGCTCGGGGTCTCCAACGTCTCCTTCGGCGTCTCGCCGCGGCCGCGCGCGATCCTCAACTCGGTCTTCCTCCACCACTGCGTCGAGGCCGGGCTCGACCTGGCGATGGTCAACCCGAACCACATCACCCCATACGGCGAGATCTCCGACGAAGAGCGCGAGCTGACCGACGACCTCGTCTTCAACCGCCGCGAGGACGCGCTGGAGAAATTTATCTCCCACTTCGAGTCCCAGGGCGAGGAGGTCGAGGCCGAGGCCGCCGACCCGACCGCCGGCATGGAGCCCGAGGAGGCGCTGCACTGGCACATCCTGCGCCGCAAGAAGGACGGGGTCGAGGACTGGATCGAGCGTTCGGTGGAGAAGATCGGCGCGGTCCCGACCCTGAACGAGGTGCTGCTGCCGGCGATGAAGGAGGTCGGCGACAAATTCGGCGCCGGCGAACTGATCCTGCCCTTCGTCCTGCAGTCGGCTGAAGTGATGAAGCGCGCCGTCGCCCAGCTCGAGAACCACCTGGACCGGATCGACGGCCATACCAAGGGCAAAGTGGTGATCGCAACCGTGTTCGGCGACGTCCACGACATCGGCAAGTCGCTCGTCAACACGATCCTCACCAACAACGGCTACACGGTGATCGACCTCGGCAAGCAGGTTCCGGTCGACGCGATCATCGAGGCGGCGGTCGAAAACGACGCCGACGCGATCGGCCTCTCCGCCCTGCTGGTCTCGACCTCCAAGCAGATGCCGACCTGCATCCAGGAGCTGCACCAGCGCGGGCTCGAGTTCCCGGTGCTGATCGGCGGCGCCGCGATCAACCGCGACTTCGGCCGCCGCACCCTCTACCCGAAGGGGAGGGAGTCGGACGAGGTCTACGAGCCCGGGGTCTTCTACTGCAAGGACGCCTTCCAGGGCCTCGACACGATGGATGCGCTGGTCGACGACGAGGCTCGCGCCGCCCTGGTCGAGCGGATCAAGGCCGAGGCCAAGCAGCTGCGCGAGAAGCCGGTCGTGGTCGATGACTCGCCACCGACCACCGACGCCAGCGTCCGCTCCGCCGTCCGCACCGACGTGCCGATCCCGGCGCCACCCTTCTGGGGTGCGCGCGAGATCGCGATCGACCTCGACGACGTCTACCCCTACCTGGACCGCCACGTGCTCTTCAAGCTGCACTGGGGCGGTCGCGGAGTCAAGGGCGAGGCCTGGCGCGAGCTGGTCGAGGGAACCGCCGAGGAGGAGGGGTTCGCGCCGCGCCTGGAGCGGATGTGGCGCCAGCAGGACTACCTGCATCCGCGAGCGCGGCTCGGCTACTTCCCCTGCAACGCCGACGGCAACGAGCTGGTCGTCTTCGACCCCGAGGATCCCGAGCGCGAGCTCGAGCGCCTCGTCTTCCCGCGCCAGCCCAAGCACGATCGCATCTGCCTGGCCGACTTCTACCGGCCGCTGGAGTCCGGCGAACGCGACGTCGTCGCCCTGCAGGGGGTCACCGTCGGGCCCGAGGTGACCGAGCTGATCGAACGGCTGGAGAGCGAAGGCGAGTTCGCCGAACAGCTCTTCGTCCACGGACTCGGTGTCCAGTCGGCCGAGGGCCTGGCCGAGTGGCTGCACTCCGACGTCCGCCGCGAGCTCCAGATCGACGTCGACCAGGGCCGGCGCTACTCCTGGGGCTATCCGGCTTGCCCCGATCAGTCCGAGCACGAGAAAGTCTGGCGTCTGCTCGAGCTCGAAGAGATCGGCATGACCCTCTCCGACGGCTTCGCGGTGACCCCTGAGCAGTCGACGGTGGCGATCATCGCCCACCACCCCCAGGCGGTCTACTTCGGCATGAAGTCCGGATTCGTCCCGGAGGGCAAGACCCCCGACGAACTGATCGCCGGCACCGACCGCGGTGGCGATCTGCCGCCCGAGTCGGACCCCGACGAAGCCGAGCCGGCGCCGGCCGCGGAGCCGCTGAGCAGCTAGAGAGTCGGCGGTGGCCTCCAAGGGCGGAAAGCTCCCGCGGCGGGGAAGTGAGTTCCGGCCCTGCGATGGTTGCTCAGTACACTGCCGCCGGCCTCAGCGCCGGGCGCTTCCAGACGCGACTTCCGTAGGCCTCCTGGAAACCGGCGCGGAGCAGGTTGACGCGGGCGGCGGAAAAGCTGTCGGGGTCGCATTCGCCCAACTCGACAAAGAGGGTGTGACAGCCGGCCTTGATCGCATCGAGGAGCTGGTGGCGCAGCAGCTCCCGGTTGCATCCCCGCCCGCGACCCTGCTCCAAGGTGGCGCCCGGCCCAAGCTGCGCGACTTCCCCGTGGAGGAGCATCGAGCCCGCGGCGACGATTCCCTCCTCCGGATCGAGGGCGGCGGTGTAGCAGCGCCAGTGGGCTTCCAGGGGCAAGGAGAAGAAGAGGGTCCCGACCGTCATCGGCATGCCAAGGGCCTCGGGAACGATCGCGCTCAGCCCTTCGCCGTCGGCTTCATCCTCGCCAAGCTCGTAGACCTTGACGTCGGGACTGGTCGGCAGGTCGATTGAAGAGGCGTTGCGGACCAACTTGACCCAGGCGCCGGCGCGCTCGAAGCCGCGCTCGCCAAGCCAGGCCTCCGCGTCGACGAAACCGGGCCGCCCCTCCGCGACCGGCACCCTGTAGTCGACCTCCCGCGCCCGCATCCATTCGACCGCTCGAGCCAGGTAACCGCCCGATATGGCATCGGGCTCGGCCGCGCCCTGAACCTGGTTCAGAGCGCCGATCTCGGGCAAATCGCCGAAGGCCGTCGCCTGAACCGGCCCGAAGCTCTCCACTTCGACCCCGGATTCGGTCACCGCGTCGGGTACCACCGAAGTCCACATCTCGCGCCGAAACTGCTGCGCGACCCTCTCCAGCACAGCCGGATCGTAATTCATCGTCACCCCCAAAAAAGACGTCGAAACCTGCGCTCTTCGACCTTATGGGTGTCCTTGACTACTTGTCAAGAAATCTTCTGTATGAATCGAGTCAAGCGGCCGGCCGCCTGACGGACAAGCCGCCCTGGGATAGGCGGCAGCACGCCTGGCGCAATCCTAATAAATGCACCAGGATTTTTTATAAATCAGTGAACTTCGGGCTAGATGACGCCTTCGCGGTTGGCTTCACCGCGTGAGCGAGGCTCGGGCTCGAGCCGAACCGGTGCCGTCGAGAGCGCCTGCACCCGCAGATCGCTCCAGGTCAGACCCTCGCGAACGAGGGCTGGAAGACCGAGGGCGACGGCGGTCGCGATCTCGACCGCCTGGAGGATGACGCCGTAGGCCAGCGCGTCGGCGGTGCCGACTCCGAAGCCGGTGTGCAGGACGCTGATCACCGCCAGTTGGAAGACGCCGATGTTCGACGGCGTCGCGGGAACGACCGCGGTGACGTTGACGGCGAAGAGAACCGCGGCGGCGGCGCCGATTCCAGCCTTGCCATCGAGACCGAGCGCGTAGAGCAGCGCCCAGCAGGCCGCGAGCTGGAGCGCCCAGGCGCCGAGCTGAGCGGCGGCCGCGGCGGCGCCACGCCGCGGGTCACGGAAGACCGCGAGGCCGGCCCGGACCTGAATCAGCGCGCGGTGCACCGCGGCGCCGAGTCGCGCCACCCGCCCGTGGCCGTTGCGGCGCATCACCAGCGGCGCCACCAGGACCACGACCAGCACCAGCAACGGCACCAGGCTGAAGAGGAAGAGCTGCTTGGTCCCGGAGTGAAAGAGCGGCGTGGTCGAGACGATGATCACACCGAGCAACGCCAGGGCGACGAGGTTGAGCATGGTCTGGGAGACCAGGGTTCCAAGCAGGACAGGAAAGGTTTCCCGCATCCGGCCGGTGCGCCGGGCCAGGGTCAGCGCCCTCGCCGGCTCGCCGAGACGGGCGGGCAGGGTCGCCGACATCAGCACCCCGACCATCGTCGCCGAGGTCACGTCGCGGCGCCGGATCGGCCGGTGGGGTAGCGCCGCCCGGGCGATCCAGTACCAGGAGGCAGCGCGGAAGAAGAGCGAGACGGCCATCAGCGCGAAGGCGACGGCGACCAGGGTGAAGTCGGAGCGGACGATGCTTTCGACGACCTTGTCGATGCCGATCTTCTCCGCCGCCAGCAGCGACAGCCCGATCCCGAGCGCGCCAGCGACGCTGAGCCCGATCCGCCGCGCGACCCTGCGCCCGCGGTTGCCCAGTTGGGCCGGCGCCGGATCGAGCGAGGGAAGCCGCCGCGCATGACGCTTCGGCTCGCCGTCGGCGGGGCGGAAACCGGCCCAGTGCGCGAAGCGTTCGCCAGAGGTCCCAGGTCGGGGGATCGCGATGGCCCGTTCGTAGACCTCGGTCACCTGGTCGGCGACCCGCGGCCAGGCATAACGCTGGGCGCTGCGGCGGGCAGCCTCGCCCATCCTCCTCAGGCGCTCCGGCTCGTGATAGGCGCGCTGCAGCTCCTCGGCCAGACGCTGTGGGTCGGCGGGCGGCACCAGGATCCCGTCGACCCCGTCGGTGACGACGTCGCTGTAGCCGGCGATGGCGGAGGCGATGACCGGCGTCCCCGACGCGAACGCCTCGGTCAGAACCATCCCGAAGCTCTCTCCGGAAAGCGAGGGGGCGCAGAGGAGGTCGGCTCCGTGCAGCTCCGACCAGAGGCGCGCGCCCGAGATGCGGCCGCGGACGTCGATCGACTCCATCAGCTCGGGGTCGGCCACGTAGCGGAGGACGTCGTCGCGCTCGGCGCCGATCACGGTCAGCCGGCAGGGAACGTGCTCGACCAGGGCCCCGAACGCGGTCAGCAGGATCGGCAGCCCCTTGCGCTCGTCGGGCCGGCCGACGAAGAGAATTCGGAGCTCCTTCCCGGTCGACGGCGGCGCACTCGGCGCCGCGTCGACGTCGACCCCGTTGGGAATGATCGTGTAGTCGCCGCCATACCAACGGCGGCCGGTCCAGGCGGCGGCCTCGGAGACCGCGATCCGGGCCGAGAGGCGGTTGAAGAGGCGCCGGGCGCCGACCGCGTTGGCGATGTAGTTCGGCAGCGGCTTGGTCGAATAGGTGTGGAAGGTCCCGACCACCGGCGTCCTCGCCGCCAGCGTCGTGTTCCAGCCGACCAGCGGGGCCAGCGGCTCGTGGACGTGGATGACGTCGAACTCTCCCGCTCGCACCGCGCGGTGTGGCAGGACCACCCCGCCGTAGGGGAACGGCACGAGATTCGCAATCGACCCGTTGGCGCCAAAGCTGGCGGTCCGCCCCAGGGGGGTCAGGTAGTCGGGTATCTGGCGCTGTTCGGCGGCGGCTCGGTGCAGCACTCGACTGATCCGGCCGGGCGGATCCACGGGAGCGAGTACGCGGACGTCGTGGCCACGACCGATGAACTCCTCGGCAAGAGCCTCAACGTGCCGGTTCACGCCCCCCTGGTAGGACCAGGAATATGGCGAGACGAGACCTATTCGCACGAGCCATCAAGGGTAGGGCATCGCCCGGGTGCCATCGAGCGCTTCTAACCGCTCTCGGCCCAGACGAAGCCGACGAAGACCAGCAAAAAGGCGGTTCCGATCTCGAGTAGGAGGGCGCCGGAGTCGTTGGCCAGAGTGCCGACCGCGGTCGCGACCAGGGCGCCGATCAGGCCGGCCCGCATCGCCGGCACGCCGCTCAGCCAGTCGCGGACGCGCTCGCGCCGGACCACCGCGAGCACGACAAGGGCGGCGACCACGGGAAGGAAGACGAGCAGGATCGGGCGGCCGAAGCTCTCCGCGGAGAGCTGCAGACGTCGCTGGGCGACGTTCCCGAGGTCGCCCAGTCCGCCGGCGTCGAGCACCGAGCGGGTGAGGTGGGCGTTGGCGCCGGAGACGAGGTCGACCAGGACGAGCAGCGCGAGGACGACGAACGGCGTCGCCACGACCAGGAGCGCCGACCGGCGACCGCCCGCGGCGATCACCGCCGCCGCGACCGCGGCACCGACCGGAAAGACGATCGCCGCGCCGACGTCGGCACCAAACCGACCGGCGGCGAAAACGAACGCACATGGCAGGCCCACAGCCATGAAGGTGATCGCGCAGCGCCGCGCCGAGGCGCTCGGGGCGAAGCCGGCAAGGCCGGCGCCGGTCCCGGCGACGATCAGCACCGCGAGCAACGCCTCGAGCTCGTTGCCGATCCCGTAGAAGCGGACCCCGAGGCCGGGGTTCGGTCCCAGCAAGGACAGCGCGGTCAGGGGCGAGCCGGCGATCATGTCGGCCGCGTAGGCGAGGACGGTCAACCCCGAGGCCACGGCAAGCGCCCGGTATCCGCCCGGCACCGCCAGCGTCGCCGCCGCGAGCAGCGGAGCGCCGAGGGCTATGAGCAGCACTTCCGCGCTCTGGCCCGGTTCGATCGCCGCACCGGCCAGGAGCACCAACGGCAGGTAGATCACGGCCAGGCCGACGAGGCGCACGCCGACCCGCGCCGCGCGGCCCCGGGTGAGCGCGATCGCCAGGCCCAGGAGCACGGCCCAGGCCAGGGCGCTGAGCCCGAGAACCGGCCCCCGACGTGAGGAAATGACATTCATCCGAGCCGCCAACGTTTCGATCGCGCCGGGGTCGACCGCGCCCTCGCTGCCGATCGGCTGCCCCGACATTTCCGTCGGGACTTCGAGGTTGAAGTGTTCGAGGATGGTCGGCGCGACGTCGGTCGACAGCACGTAGCCGTCGGTGCGGGTGCTGCCCGAGGTGAGATTGCCGTCGAACCCCTTGCCGGCGATCCCGATCGCCGGCGGGTCGCCCGACTGGCCAGTCGGGCGGGCGATGGCGATCAAGAGGTCGTCGGCGTGCAGGGATCGGACCAGGGCCGGCAGCTGACCCAGGGTCGATTCGCGAACCTCGAAGGTGGGTGGATCGGGGTGCGGGTTGGGGGTTTCGCTTAACTTTTTCGTGGGGCGAATGCGGCTGTCCGCGGTGGGGTGAAGCGAAAAAGTACAAGACGCTTCACCCCCAACCCGCACCCCGATTCCAGCCGCATCCAGGCTCGATGCAAGGAGGCCCGGGACGATTTCGGCGGGGGCGGATTCGGCGCGCTTTACAGCTAAGGTCCACCAGCTCGGGCAGTTGCCCTTGAGCTGGGGTAGTTCGGAGTCGTAGAGGGAGTCGAAGACGCGGTTGCCCTGGCTGATGTCGAGGTAGGTCTGCTGGGGCGACACAGTGCCGAGACCGGCTGACAACAGCCCGGGGGACAAGCCGTCCCGGGCAAGCTCGCGAACGCCGGTGCCCTGGGGAAGCAGAGCCAGGGTGACCTGCGCCGACGGGGATCTGGCAGGGGGCGAAACGTCCTGTGCTTTTTCGCCGCCTCCTCCCTGGGCGGCAGCCGCCGATCCAAGCTCGAAAAAGTTAAGTGAAGCCCCCTGCCAGATCCCCGTCGGCGGCGCCAGCAGGATCAACGCGAGCGCTATCGTGGCGCCAATGGCCGATCGCACTTTCGCCAAGTTCAGTTTCTTCAAGATGGATCCCGCCTGGCGCCGTCGCGACGCCGAGCTGCGCGCGGCGGACAAGCAGGAGTTCCTCGCTGCCTGCGAGGACTTCGGCATCGACCGGTCGCTGCGCGCCTACTCAACCATAGGAACGCGCGGCGACGTCGACCTGGTGCTGCTCAGCCAGAGCCACAACCTCGACGACATCCATACCTTCCACGTCGTGCTCGGCCAGAGCGGCCTGGCGAAATGGGCCGAGACGCCCTACTCGTTCCTCTCGATGACCAAACGCTCGCCCTACTCCGAGGAGCAGGCGCGACCGCAGATCTGCGTCTCCGAGCGCAAGTACCTGTTCCTCTACCCGATGGTCAAGCAGCGCCGCTGGTACGGGCTGGCTCCGGAGGAGCGTGGGCGGATCATGAAAAGCCATATCGAGGTCGGCCGCCGCCATCCCGAGATCACGATCAACACGACCTACTCCTTCGGGATCGACGACCAGGAGTTCGTCGTCTGCTTCGAGGGCGACGACCCCGGGATGTTCCTCGACCTCGTCAACGAGCTGCGCCCGACCGAGTCCAGCGAGTACACGGAGCTGGAGACGCCGATCTTCACCTGCGTCGCGATGTCGGTCGGGCGGGCCCTGGATGCCCTGGACGGCACCCCGAGCGCCGTCACCGCCGACGCGTCCGCCCTGCGCTGAGCCGCGCATTCCCTATTCTTTCGCGCTCGCTGTTGCGCGTCCCCGGCAACATGCGACGCCCTCGCCGTCTAGACCAGGACCACGAATGAGCAAGATCGGAACCCAGGAGAACCCGCTTCGAGTCGCCATCGTCGGCGCCGGCCCGTCCGGCTTCTACGCGGCCGAGCACATCCTCAAGGGCGAGGATCTGCACGCCCAGGTCGATCTCTTCGATCGCCTCCCCACTCCCTTCGGCCTCGTGCGCGGCGGCGTCGCCCCCGACCATCCGAAGATCAAGTCGGTGACGCGGGTCTACGAAAAAACCGCCGCCCGCGACGGTTTCCGCTTCTTCGGCAACGTCAAGATCGGCCATGACATCGAGGTCGAGGATCTGGAACGGCTCTATCACGCGATCGTCTTCACGGTCGGCTGTGAGACCGACCGCCAGCTCGGCGTCCCCGGCGAGGACCTGCCCGGCAGCGCCGCCGCGACCGCCTTCGTCGGCTGGTACAACGCCCACCCCGACTACGCCGATCACGACTTCGACCTCTCGAGCGAACGGGCGGTGGTGATCGGCAACGGCAACGTCGCGATGGACGTCGCCCGGATGCTGGCGCTGACCGACCACGAGCTGCGACAGACCGACACCGCCGACCACGCGATCGAGCTGCTCGACGCGAAGAAGATCCGCGAGATCGTCGTCCTCGGCCGCCGTGGACCGGTCCAAGCCGCCTTCACCAACCCGGAGATCAGGGAGCTCGGTGAGATGGAGGACGCCGACGTGATCGTCGATCCCGCCGACGTCGTGTTGGACGCCGCCAGCGCCGCCTTCCTCGAGTCCGACGAGGTCGACAAGACCACGCGGGTCAACGTCGAGACGCTGCGCGAGTTCTCCCAGCGCACCCCCGAGGGCAAGCGCCGGCGAATCGTCCTCCGCTTCCTCGCCTCGCCGGTCGAGATCAAGGGCGACGGCAAGGTGGAGAAGATCGTGATCGGCCGCAACGAGCTGGTCGAAGAGGGCGGCAGCCTGCGCGCCAAGGACACCGGCGAGCGGGAAGAGCTCGAGTGCGGCCTGGTGCTGCGCTCGGTCGGCTACACCGGCATCCCGATCGAGGGTGTCCCCTTCGATCAGAAGCGCGGGCTGATCCTCAACGACGGTGGCCGCGTGCTCGACTCCCACGACTCCGGCCACAAGGTCGGCCACTACACGGCCGGCTGGATCAAGCGCGGGCCCTCCGGCGTGATCGGCACCAACAAGAAAGATGCCCTGGAGACCGTTACCCACCTGCTCGCCGACGTCGAGTCGCAGACCCTGCTCGACCCGGCAAGCCCGGCTCCGGCGGCGGTCGAGGAGCTGCTCGCCGAGCGCGGCGTCCGCTACGTCAGCTTCGAGGACTGGCAGGCGATCGACCAGGCCGAGGTCGGCCGCGGCGAGCCCCACGGCCGCCCCCGCGTCAAGTTCGTCAGGGTCGAGGAGATGCTCGACACCGTCGGCCAGAAGATCAACGGCTAGAGCCGCCTGCTTCGCCGCAGACAAAAAGTTACACTTCTGCGGACCACATATGAGGACTTTCTCCCTGGAGCATGGAGTCGATGAGAGCCACCTGGACCGATTCGCGTCTTGACGATTTCGCGGCACGTACCGACCAGCGATTTGACGACCTCGGGTGGCGTATGGATACTGGGTTTGCCCGTGTGGACCAAGAGTTCCGTGAGGTCCGCGGTGAAATCGGAGCGCTCCAGCGCACGATCATCCAGGTCGGCGGCGCCATTGCGGCCGGAGTCGTTGCACTCATGGCCGCCGTCCTCGGCTTGGTCGCGACGCAGCTCTAAGTCGGATCGATCCGCCGCATACAATCCCCCGCCGTGGCCGACCTTGCGGAGCTGAAGCGGATGATCGAGGCGGCGCTTCCGGGCGCCGCGGTCGAGGTCAGCGACGAAACCGGCGCCGGCGACCACCTGCGGGCGACGGTCAGCGCCTCCCAATTCGCGGGCCTGTCGCGCCTTGACCAACACCGCCTGGTCAAGGCCGCCGTCAGGTCTCGCTTCGAGGACGGCACCATCCACGCGCTCTCGGTCAAGACCGAGGTTCGGACCTAGATGAGTAGTTCCACGACCACGCACACCTGGATGACGTGCGTGGCGCTGCGCATCTCGGCGTCCTCGGGCTTGCCTTTGGCGCCGCCAAAGGCTGCGCCCTGCGTCCTTGAT
>OLLT01000451.1_pt1 | contig 16531 bp, 15 predicted proteins | sample 1604621 | NCBI WGS metagenome assembly OLLT01 (sample SAMEA104055725, study PRJEB20765) | soil metagenome | biome: Arctic tundra; feature: Polygonal ground; material: soil | place: USA | collected 2011-09 | depth 0-0.5 m | reverse complement strand
AACAGGTCGAGGTCGGCGAGCATCGTGGCCCTCCTTGGGTCGGCGCTGGTATTGAGCACCGCCGACTTCGACCGCGTTGCTCGCTACCCCTGCCGACGCCTTCGACGCGGGTGATTCGTGGAACTACTCATCTAGCCTCCCTGCTGTTCGCGCCGGAGAGGGCCTACCCATCCCCTCCTCGTCAACCCCCGCCGCGCAAACCAACCATCAAGACTGAGAGACTTGCGTCTGCCGTGAGCGCCCTGCCAATACAGTCACAGCCGACCGCCAGCTACGAGGCGAACCCGGCCGACGTGCACCGCGTCCTGCTTCTCTACTCGGGTGGGCTCGACACCAGCGTGATGCTGAAATGGATCCAGGACTCCTATGAGGCCGAAGTGGTCTGCCTCACCGTGAACCTCGGCCAGCCGGGTGAGGACTATGAGGTGATCGAAGCCAAGGCGCGCGAGCTCGGCGCCGTCGAGTGCCACGTCGTCGACGCCCGCGAGCGCTTCGCCGAGGACTTCCTGGTGCCGGCGATCAAGGCCAACGCCGTCTACGGCAACGGCTACCCGCTCTTCACCGCCCTGGGCCGGCCGCTGATCGCGCAGATGGCGGTCGAATACGCGCGCCAGTCGGGCTGCGACACGATCGCCCACGGCTGCACCGGCAAGGGCAACGATCAGGTCCGGATCGAGGCCACCGTCGCGACCCTGGCGCCGGAGCTGCGGACGATCGCCCCGGTCCGCTCCTGGCAGATGGGCCGCGAGGAGGAGATCGCCTACGCCCGCGAGCACGGGATCCCGGTCAAGGGCGGCACCGAGGTCGCCCCGTATTCGATCGACGACAACCTCTGGGGGCGCTCCTCGGAGGGTCGCTGGATCGAGGATCTCGACCACGCGCCCGACGACGACGTCTTCCAGCTCGTCACCCGTCCCGAGCTGGCACCCGACGAGGCGCAGACGGTGACGATCGGCTTCGAGGCCGGACGGCCTGTCTCGCTCGACGGCGAGCGGATGGGCTTGGTCGACCTGCTCGAAGCGGCGGCCGAGATCGGCTGCCGCCACGGGGTCGGGATCGTCGACCACATCGAGGACCGGATCGTCGGCCTCAAGGTTCGCGACATCTACGAGGTGCCCGCAGCCGCCCTGGTCCTGACCGCGCACGAGGAGCTGGAGCGGCTGGTCGCGACGATCCACCAGAACCAGTTCAAGACCGGCCTCGACCAGAAGTGGGGCTACCTGGTCTACGCCGGGCTCTGGTGGGAGCCGCTGCGCGGCGACCTCGACGCCTACATGGACGCCGTCAACGCCCAGGTCAGCGGCGAGATCGGCCTGCGCCTCTACAAAGGCAGCGTCCGCGTCGTCACCCGCTCCTCGCCCAACGCCGTCTATGACGCCGACCTGGCGAGCTTCTCGCAGTCCGGCGGCCTCTTCTCGCAGTCCGCCTCGCCCGGCTTCATCGAGCTCTGGTCGCTGCAGTCGCGGATGGCGCACATGATCCGCGAGCGCGGTGGGGAGAAGGGGGGAGACTGATGTACGACAGCTTCGGCAGGGCAGCCGTCCGGTTCGCCTTCGGCTACCTGCGACGCCGCTACCGGCGGGAGATCAGGATCGGCTTCGGCGTCATCGCGGTGGTGATCGCCGTCGGCGCCTTCCTCGCCAGCCGTAACGTCCGCGAGGGCTGATCGACGCGTTTCGCGCCCGCAACATCGGTTGCGGCTTATCGTCAACTCGTGAGGAAGCGCCCACACCCTCGCTAGCCTCAGGCATCCCTTGGGGGCGGTTCGGTCCAAAAAAGATTTCGTCGCAATTTGCAGCGCCCTGGCGCTGGTCTTCGCGCTGACCGTGCTCGTCCTGGCGATCGCCGCGAACGCGCGGGCAGCCGGCGCCGGCAGCCTCGAAGCGAAGCTCTCCTCGGCGCGGAGCGAAGCCGGCTCGATCTCCGCCGGCCTGCGCGAAAGCCAGCAGCAACTCGCCGGCGCCGAAAGCGAAGCGGCGGCGGCCGAGGCGCATCAGGAACGGCTCTCCGGGTTGCTGGCCGAAGGCGAAGAGCGCGCGGCGGCGCTGACCGCCAGGGTCGCGCTGACCCGCAAGCGCCTCGCCGCCGAGAAGGCACGGCTGCGCCGCTCCCGCCGGGTTCTGGCCGAGCGGCTGGTGGCGATCTACGAGAACGGCACTCCGAGCACCGCCAACCTGGTGTTCGGCTCGACCGACTACGAGGACCTGCTGACCCAGACCGAATACCTGCGCGAGATCTCCGAATCCGACAGCGCCCTTGCCGGTCGCGTCGCCCAGGTGCGGAACGCCGTCCAGCGCGAGGTCGGCGCCGTCGGTGAACTGCGGCAAAAGGCGGTCGCCTACGACGAACGCCTCGCCGTGGCCCGCTCGGAAATCTCCGCGGTCCGCGAAGACGCCCAGGCCTCCGCCTCCCATCTGCAGTCGGTCAGCGCCGGCCGCGAAGCCCAGCTGTCGCGGCTGAAGCAGAGCATCGGCGACTGGGTCGCCGAGGTCCAGGAAGCGCGGGCGGCCGAAGCACGGGCCTCGACCGAAGCCGAAGCCGAAGAAGAAGTCGGCCGCTGGCTCGGCGGTCCCTACTCGATTCCCACCTTCATCGTGATGTGCGAGTCGGGGGGCAACTACAGCGCCGTCAACCCCTCCTCTGGTGCGGGGGGCGCCTACCAGGTGCTGCCTTCGACCTGGGAACTCTACGGCGGCCAGGGCGAACCTCAGAACGCTCCGAAAGCGGAACAGGACCGGATCGCGAGCGAAATCTGGGCGGACTCGGGGTCCAGCGCTTGGGTCTGCGGGTGAGCGGAGGTCCCGGGTGGGGGTTTCGCTTAACTTTTCGAGAGGCGGCTGAAGCTTTCGCCCGGCGCTGGAAGCGAAAAAGCACAAGACGCTTCACCCCCCAACCCGGGACCTCCGCCCGCGCCCCATCCCAAGTCCCGGTCCTCGAGAGGGCTGAATACGGCCGCTCTCGGTCGAGCTTGTCGGGTTCGTTGGATTTGCGGTGCGCAAATGTTGCAGCCCGCGTGCCACCGCAGACAAAACGACTCGTAGAGTGGCATCATGTCGGCGATGAGAGAGGCTTGGACGGACGAGCGGCTCGATGACCTCACCAAGCGGGTCGACGACGGTTTTGAGCGTGTCGACAGGAGCTTTGAACGCGTTGACGCCGAGTTCCGCGGGCTGCGGGCTGAGATGAACGCGCGCTTCAACGCTGTCGACGCCCGCTTCGACGCGATGCAGAGAACGATGATCATCGGCTTCGCCAGCATCGTCGCCAGCCTGCTCGCCGCCGTCGTCGCCGGCGTCCTCACCGCGATCCTCGCCACCGGCGCCTGAACCCCCCCTGCCCGACCCCACGGACCCCGCAAGCTTCGCGAGAGCGTTGACCTTTCGCGCCTCTGACTCTCAGGGCAATTCGCGTCCCGGGGCGGGGGCTGGGCAGGGGCTGAAGCGTCTTGTACTTTTTTGCTTCCAAGTCCGGGCGACAGCCAGGAGCGCGATCCACAAAAAAGTTAAGCGAAAGCCGCTGCCAGCCCCCGCCCTCCGGCGCACGAAATACCCCCGGAGTTAGCGCGAAAGGACCACGAACGCGCGCCTTGGCATCTGCCGCGATTGGCATAGTCGGTGCCACCCGTGAGCTCCCCTGCCGCCGTTCATCTCCATGCCCACAGCGAGTACTCCCTGCTCGACGGCGCCTGCAAGATCGACGCGATGGCGGCGCGGGCGGCGGAGCTCGGGCAGCCGGCGCTGGGGCTGACCGACCACGGCGTCATGAACGGCGCCGTCGATCTCTATAAGGCCTGCAAAAAGCACGGCATCAAGCCGATCGTCGGCCTCGAGGCCTATCTGGTCGAGGATCGCAAGACAATCAGGGAGCAGCCCCGCTACGAGCGCAACCACCTGACGCTCCTGGCCGAAAACGACCTCGGCTTCTCCAACCTGGTCAAGCTCACCTCGGCCGGCTTCCTCGAGGGCTTCTCGCGCGGCAAGGCGAACGTCGACATGGACCTGCTCTCGCAGCACTCCGAGGGCGTGATCGTCCTCACCGGCTGCCTGCAGTCGCGCTTCTGCCGGCGCCTGGTCGAAGAGCGTGCCGACGACGCCCGCTCCCACCTCGATGACCTGATCCAGGCCTTCGGGCCCGACCAGGTTTACTTCGAGGTGCAGAAGAACGGCATCGCCGAGCAGGACAAGGCCAACGAGGGGATCGTCCGCTTCGCCCGCGAGCTGGGCCGGCCGGTGGTCGGCACCGCCGACGTCCACTATCTGCGGCGCGAGGACTTCGCCAACCACGCGGCGCTGCTCTGCGTGCAGACGAAGTCGACCCTGGAAGCGCCGAAGATGAGCTTCGACACGAACGAGTTCTACATCAAGAGCTCGGAGGAAATGATCGAGTCCTTCGCCGAGTGGCCGGACGCGGTCCCGACTTCGCTGGAGATCGCCGGGCGCTGTTCGCTCGAGATCGAGCTGGGCAGCCTGCTGCTGCCGCGCTACCCGACCGCGGACGGCGAGGAGCCGGAGGCGATGCTGCGCCGGATCGCCGGCGAGGGGCTGCGCGCCCGCTACGGCGATCCCGTCCCGGCGGAGGCGGCGGAGCGAATGGAGTTCGAGCTCGGCGTGATCGAGGAGATGGGCTTCTCCTCCTATTTCCTGATCGTCTGGGACTTCGTCCGCTACGCGAAGGAGAACGGCGTCGCCGTCGGTCCGGGGCGCGGTTCCGCCGCCGGCTCGATCGTCTCCTACATCCTCAGGATCACCGATCTCGACCCGCTCGCCGAGGGCCTGATCTTCGAGCGATTCCTCAACCCCGGCCGCAAATCGATGCCGGACATCGACATCGACTTCTCGGTCCGCGGTCGCGAGCGGATGATCCGCTATGTCGGCGAGAAGTACGGCCGCGAATCGGTCGCCCAGATCATCACCTTCGGCAAGATGGCGCCGCGGGCGGCGACCCGCGACGCCGCCCGCGTGCTCGGCTTCGACTACGGGACCGGCGACCGCCTGGCGAAGCAGATCCCGGAGCCGATCATGGGCCGCAGCCCCTCCTTCGAGGAATGCCTCAAGTCCGGCCAGGAGCTGAAGAGGACCTACGACGCCGAGCCCGACGCGAAGAAGATCATCGACGTCGCCCAGGGCCTCGAGGGGATCATCCGCAACAACTCGATCCACGCCGCCGCGGTGGTGATCTCCGACCGGCCGCTGCAGGAGGTGGTGCCGCTGCAGCTGGCCGAGGACCGCAACGCCCCGGCCACGGCCACCAACGGCAACGGCTCGGCCAAGCCCGAGCGCCAGTACAAGATCGTCACCCAGTACTCGATGGGCCCGATCGAGGAGCTGGGCCTGCTGAAGATGGACTTCCTCGGCCTCCGCAACCTCGACGTGATCGAGGACGCGATCGACATCATCCAGCGCTCGCGCGGCGAGACGGTCGATATGGAGAAGATCCCGATCGACGACGCCAAGACCTACGCGATGCTGGCCAAGGGCGACTCGACCGGCGTCTTCCAGTTCGAGTCCGAGGGCATGCGCGACGCGCTGCGCAAGGTCGGCCCGACCGAGTTCGCCGATCTGGTCGCGCTCGGCGCCCTCTACCGGCCGGGGGCGATGGCCTACATCCCCGCCTACGCGAAGGGCAAGAAAGACCCTTCCACCGTGCGTTACCCGGACCCGCGCCTGCGCGCGATCACCGAGGAGACCCACGGCTGCGTCATCTACCAGGAGCAGTTGATGGAGATCTCGCGCTCGATGGCGGGTTTCACCGGCGCCGAGGCGGACGATCTGCGCAAGGCGATCGGCAAGAAGAAGCGCGAGCTGATGGCGACGATGAAGGACAAATTCATGCAGGGGCTGGCCGAATCGAACACCGTCCCCAACGTCGCCAAAGACCTATGGAGGCTGAACGAAGCCGCCGCCGACTACTCCTTCAACAAGTCCCACGCCGCCTGTTACGGGCTGATCTCCTACCGCACCGCCTACCTCAAGGCCAACTACCCGGCCGAGTACATGGCGGCGGTGATCTCCTCGGTGATGAGCACCAAAGACAAGGTGCCGTTCTTCGTCAACCGCTGCTCGGAGATGGGAATCGACGTGCTGCCGCCCGACGTCAATACCTCCGACCACAGCTTCGTCGTCAACGAGAAGGCGATCCGCTTCGGTCTCGACGCGGTCAAGAACGTCGGCCACTCGGCCGTGGAGGCGATTCTGCGCGCCCGCGAAGACGGTGCCGGCTTGGCCTCGATCTGGGACTTCTGCGAGCGGGTCGATTCGCGCGCGGTCAACAAACGGGCGATCGAATGCCTGATCAAGTGCGGCGCCCTCGACTCCACCGGCGCGACCCGCCGGGGGATGCTGGAGGCGCTGCCGGCGGCGCAGTCGGCCGGTCAGAAGGCCCAGGAGGACGCCCAGATGGGCCAGGGCTCGATCTTCGACTTCGGCGACGACACGGACGGGGGAGGGGCGGCGCGGTCCCAGGCCCACCACCGGCCGCCGATCTCCGCCGCCGAGTTCGACCGCGCCGAGCTGCTGGCGATGGAGAAGGAGACCCTCGGCACCTACCTCTCCTCGCACCCGCTGACCGAAGTCGGCTCGGCCCTGCGCAAGCGGGTCGACTGCAGCCTGGCGCAGCTGGGCGGCAGGCCCGACGGCGCCTGGGTGACGGTCGGCGGCATCATCGTCGACTGCAAGAAGATCCGCACCAAGAGCGGCAGCCAGATGATGTTCGCGACCCTCGACGACGTCGAGGGACAGGTCGAGCTGCTGGTCTTCAAGGCCGACCAGGCCGAGAGCGCGGCGGCGATCGCCCCGGACGCGATCGTCCTCGTCCGCGGCCGGCTCGACCACAAGGACCGCGGCGAGACCAAGCTCGTCGTCCAGGAGGCGCAGCGCTTCGAACCCGGCGCGGCGGAGATCGCCGCCGCGCCGCAGAAGGCGACGGCGCTGCCGAGCGGCCCCTTCGAGCTGAAGATCGACGTCAACAAGCTCGGCATTCCCGGCCTGATGGACGAGCTGAAGTCGCTCTTCGAGGACCACAAGGGGGAGTCCGACGTCCATCTCGTGATGCAGACGAGCGAGGGCCCGAAGAAGCTCCGGATCGGCGACGAATACCGGGTCGAGCCCTCGACCGGGCTCCGCTACGAGATCGGCCAGCTGCTCGGGCCCGACGCGATCGCGGCCTGAATCGCGCAAACCGCTTGGTTCCGCGGTCTCGGCTCCCTAGACTTCGCCCATGACCGCTACGCGCACCGAGGTCGGCGAGTGCCGCCAGTGCCGCTCCTTCTGCGACAAGATGATCGAGCCGAGGAGCTGCATCGAGCTCGGCTGCCGCTACGTCTACAGCTACCTCGACCGCCTCAACGGCGTCCAGTACGTGGGCTGCATGCAGGAGGTCTACGGGGCCGAGGTGGAGCTCGAGGCCGTGCGCCAGCCGGGTGGCTTCGGCGGCGTCAAGATGACGGGCACGCCGCTGCCGCACTGCCCGTTCACGGTCGAGCAGGCCTACGAGGGCTCGGGCGAGTCCTACGGCTGCGTCAACCGGCGCTTCTTCGACTGCAACGAAGATGGCTCCGAGGGCCTCCGCGCCTTCGATCTGCGCGACCTCTGACAACGACACCGTTTCGTGTAATACTCCCGCCATGTCGGAGACTGCGGCGGTGGCCGGGGTGGATGCGAACGAGGTTCTGAGCGGGATCGCCGGAGACGGATCCGAGCCCGATCAGGGAGCGCCGTCGTTCACGCTCGAGCTCAATCAGGATCAGAAGGACATCCGCGAGTGGGTCCACGGCTTCGCCGAGGGCGTCGTCAGGCCCGCCGCCGCGGAATGGGACGAGCGTGAGGAAACGCCCTGGCCGGTGATTCAGGAGGCCGCCAAGATCGGCCTCTACAGCTTTGAAGCGCTGGCCCAGTTCTGGTCTGACCCGACCGGGCTGACGCTGCCGATCGCCAACGAGGAGCTGTTCTGGGGGGACGCAGGCATCGGCATGGCGATCATGGGCACCTCGCTCGCGGTCGCCGCGATCTTCGGGCAGGGAACCCCGGAGCAGATGGGCGAGTGGATCCCGCAGTGCTTCGGCAGCGCCGACGACGTCAAGCTCGCTGCCTTCTGCGCCTCCGAGCCGGATGCCGGCTCCGACGTCTCGGCGATCCGCACCACCGCCAAGTACGACGAGGCCGGCGACGAATGGGTGATCAACGGACAGAAGGCGTGGGCGACCAACGGCGGCATCGCGAACGTCCATGTCGTGATCGCCTCGGTCGACCGCGAGCTCGGCTCGCGCGGCCACGCCGCTTTCGTGATCCCGCCGGGGACGAAGGGCTGCGAGCAGGGCGCCAAGGTCAAGAAGCACGGCCTGCGCGCCTCGCACACCGCCGACGTCCACCTCGACGACTGCCGTGTCCCGGGTGGCTGCCTGCTGGGCGGCAAAGAGAAGCTGGACGAGCGCCTGGCACGGGTCCGCGAGGGCAGGAAGTCGAAATCTCAGGCGGCGATGCAGACCTTCGAGGCGAGCCGCCCGACGGTCGGCGCCCAAGCGCTGGGCATCGCCCGTGCCGCCTACGAGTACGCGCTCGGGTACGCCAAAGAGCGCGAACAGTTCGGCCGCGCGATCATCGAGAACCAGTCGATCGCCTTCACCCTGGCCGATATGAAGCTCGAGATCGACGCCGCCCGGCTGCTGGTCTGGCGGGCGGCCTGGATGGGACGGACCGAACAGACCTTCGAAAACGCCGAGGGCTCGATGTCGAAGCTGAAGGCCGGCGAGGTCGCGGTCTGGGCGACCGAGCGGGCGATCCAGATCCTCGGCGGCAACGGCTACACCCGCGAGTTCCCGGTCGAGCGGATGCACCGCGATTCGAAGATCTACACGATCTTCGAGGGCACCTCAGAGATCCAGCGCCTGGTGATTTCCCGCGCGATCTCCGGCGTCCACGTCAAGTAACGAATTTACGGCGGGAGAGCGAGGGTCGGCCGAGAGGCCGGCCCTTGTCGCCTGCTCTGGGACGGGGGCGATGCCGGGAGGGGTTTCGCTTAGCTTTTTCGTGGATCGCTTGGCGGCTGGCGCCATGGGGCGCTGAGGCGAAAAAGAACCACGGAGCGGAGCCTTCTAAGCTTGCCGCCGCTTGAGGCCTTCGCGGCGCAGTTTGCGGGCCTCGGTGACTTCTTTCTTGCTCGAGCCTTTCTTTTCCGGTCCGGGGGTCTCCAGGGTCGCCGGGAGGCCCTCGAAGCGGGGCTCGGAGAGGAAGGCGGCGAGGCCCTTGCGGCCCATCTCGCCTTTGCCGATGTTGGCGTGGCGGTCGAGGTGGGAGCCGAGGGGGGCGGCGGCGTCGTTGACGTGGATGCAGCCGAGGCGGTCGATGCCGACCTTCTCGTCGGCTTCGTCGATCACCTTGGTCAGGTGCTCCTGGTCGGTGATGTCGTAGCCCTGGACGAACATGTGGCAGGAGTCGAGGCAGAGGCCGAGGCGCTTGCCGGAGCCGGCGAGCTCGATCAGCTCGGCGGTCTGGTCGAAGTCGCGACCGAGTAGGCCTTTGTGGCCCGCCGTCTGCTCGAGCAGGAGTGGGCAGTGGTCGCTGTCCTCGAGGGCCGCCGCGATCGTCTTGCCGGCGCGTTTCATCGACGGGCCAAGCGGCTCGCCTTTCTGCGCCCCTGGGTGCAGGACGACCCCGGCGGCGCCGATCGCGTCGCCGATCCTCAGCGCGTGGGCCAGCGAGGCCTGCGACTTCATCCGCAGATCCCTGTCCTTACTGGCGCAGTTGATCAGGTAGACGGCGTGGATCGCCACGGCTTCCACCGAGGACGCCTCCATCGCCTCTTTGAAGGCGGCAAAGTCCTCCTCGCCGTATTTGGTCGGCCGCCACATGCGAGGGCTCTGGTTGAAGATCTGGATAGATTCGCAACCGCGCTCCTCGCCGCGCTCGATCGCGTTGGCGAGCCCGCCTGCGGTGGATACGTGCGCCCCGATCAACATGACCAGCGAAAACCCCCGTCTCAGATTTGCCCCCTCGCCGACCGGTGCGCTGCACATCGGCGGAGCGAGGACGGCACTCTACAACTGGCTCGCGGCGAGGCACGAGGGCGGCAAGCTGGTGCTGCGGATCGAGGACACCGACCGTGAGCGCTCGACCGCCGAGAACGTCGAGCAGATCATCGACGCGCTGGAGTGGCTCGAGCTCGACTGGGACGAGGGCCCGATCTCCCAGGCTGGCCGGGCCGACCGTCACGCGGCGGCGCTGGAGCGGCTGCTGAAGTCCGGCGCCGCCTACCGCGACTCGGCCACCGCCAAGGACGTCGAGGCCTGGAAGGCGGAGCACGGCGCCGGCAGCGGCTATCGCGGCTCTTCGACCGAGGAGCCGGGCGCGGCGGTGCGACTGCGGGTCCCCGATGCGGGGGAGACCGTGGTCGAGGATCTGATCCGCGGTCCCGTCTCCTTCCCGAACCCCAGCTACGACGACTTCGTGATCGCCCGCGGCGACGGCACCGTGCTCTACAACTTCGCGGTCGCGATCGACGACGCCGAGATGGGGATCACCGACGTCGTCCGCGGCGACGATCACCTCTCCAACACCCCGAAGCAGCTGCTCGTCCTCGCTGCCCTCGGCCACGCGGTGCCGCGCTACGCCCACCTGCCGCTGCTGCACGGGCCCGACGGCAAGAAGCTCTCCAAGCGCCACGGCGCCGCCTCGGTCCAGGAGCTGCGCGACTCCGGCTACCTGCCCGCGGCCGTCCGCAACTACCTGGCGCTGCTCGGCTGGGGCACCGACGACGACACGACGCTGATGTCGACCGAGGAGCTGGTCAGGCGCTTCCGGGTCGCCGACGTCGGCAAGGCGGCGGCGATCTTCGACGAGAGGAAGCTGCGCTGGCTGAACGGCCGCTTCATGCGCGAGATGCCGCTCGACGAGTACACGGCGGCGGTCGCCCGCCACCTCGGCCGTGAGCCCGACCGCCGCCTGCGCGCCGCCTGCGAGATCGCCCAGGAGAAAGCGCAGACACTGGACGAGGTCTGGCCGCTGATCCGCTTCCTCTTCGAGCCGCCGGTCGAGGATGAGAAGGCCTGGGCGAAGGTGATGAAAGCCGACGCCGGGGCCCTGTTGACGGCCGCCGCGGCGGCATTGGCGATCGTGGAGCCGTTCGACCCGGCCGCGATCGAGGCGGGGCTGGCGCCGGTGCTCGATCGCTTCGGGATCAAGCCGGGCAGGCTCTACCAGCCGATCAGGGTCGCGATCACCGGCAGTTCGGTCTCTCCGGGGATTTTCGAGTCCCTCTCTGTTTTGGGCCGCGAAACGGCCTTAGAGAGGATTTCGACCGCCGTAGAGCGGCTTCCGGGTACGCCCGCGGACGTATAGACGACCGCGGCCATCGATTGCAGACGTACTTTCGGCTAAACCAAACGTCCCCTCCTGCCGATGTGTTGTGCGCAATGGCCGCAACGTCCACCCAGCAGGGCAACAGCAAACTCGCAAGCACCGACGCTCCGGCGAAAACCGGTTCGCGTGGAATGCCCGCTCCCGGCAGCAGGCTGGCGGAGGCCTTCGAGGCTGTCGAGCGCTTCCCGGTCCTGATCGAGTCCCGCGAGCGGGTGATCGCCGCGGCGACCGCCGAGACGGCGCGGATCGGCGAGCTGGTCGAAGCCGTCGAGGCCGACGTCGCCCTGACCATCTCGGTGCTCCGCTTCGCCAACCGCAGCGGCCTCGTCGCCGGCGGCGTGGGGGGGATCCCCGACGCGGTCGACGTGCTCAAGCCCTCCGGCGTGCTGGCGATCGCCGGCACCGCTCCGAGCTTCGATTTCTTCGAGTCAAACGGCGGCTGGGAGCTCAAACCCGAGCGCTTCCGCGTCCACGCCCTCGCCGCCCAGCGCGCCGCCAACCAGATCGGCCGCGCCATCGGCTGGGTCGAACGCGACGAGCTCGCGGTCGCGGCGCTCCTGCACGACGTCGGCCGGCTCGTGATCTCCCGTCTGCATCCCGGCTACAAGGTCTACTTCGACGCGATCTCCCGCACTCCCGAGCAGCGCCTGCGCGATGAACGCGAGCAGCTCGGCATCGACCACACGCTGGTCGGCGGCGTGCTGGCCCGGCGCTGGAACCTGCCGCGGCGGATCGCGGTGGCGATCGAGCGCCACCACGCCGACGACTCCGAGGGGCTTGCCGCCCTGATCGCCACCGCCGACATGGTTGCCCACTACTCCCAGGGCGAGGCGATCTCGCCGGACCGGCTGCGCGGCAGCGCCGAGCGCTGCGGGCTCAGCCCCGAGGCCCTTCGCGACCTCCTTTACGAGCTGCCGCTGCGGCGCCAGGAATCGTCGCGGATCAGCGAGCCCTGTCCGCTCTCGGCGCGTGAGCTCGACGTCCTCCGACACCTCTCCGAGGGCATGGTCTACAAGCAGATCGCCAGCGAGATGCACCTCTCGGTCTCGACCATCCGCACCCACCTCCACAACGTCTACGGCAAGATCGGCGCCGTCGACCGCGCTCAAGCCGTACTCACCGCGCGCGACCGCGGCTGGATCTAAGCCACAGCGCGGCACCCGTCGGTCGCAGTCGCACTTGCGACGACTCGCCTGCAAGCACGCCTGCTCCCTCCGGGCGCCACGCTGTGGCCCGCGGCTATTCGACCAGGGACTCGCGCAGGGCGATCGCCACCGCGTGGGTGCGATTCTTGGCGCCGAGGCGGGCGAGGGCGTTCTTCATGTGGGTCTTGACGGTCTCTTCGCTGAGGTCGAGCTTCCGCGCCGCCACCGTCGTCGACTCGCCGTCGGCGAGCAGCTGCAGAATCTCGCGCTGGCGGCGGGTCAGCTTGCCGCGGCTGCCCTTCGGCGGCACTGCGGGGTCGACGAAGCTCTCCTGTGCGGCGGCTGCGGCGACCGCCTGGCGCAGCGCGGCGGTCCCGGTCGTGCGGGCGACGTAGGCGCTGGCACCAGCCTGCAGGGCGGAGTTGGCGAGGTGGCGCTCCGGTCGCTCGCCGTGGGCGACGATGCCGATCGCCACCGATGTGCCGCGCAGGGAACGGATCGTCTCCGGGCCGCTGATCGAGGCGTCGGTCCCGTTCGGTCGCCAGCGCATGTCGACGATCGCGACGTCGAAGTCGCCGATGTCGCGGACCAGGTCGAGAGCCTCCTCGCGGCTGCTCGACTCGTGCACCTCGAAGCTGCCGGAGAGAACCTCGCGGACTCCGAGTCGGACCAGAGGCTGATCGTCGATCACAAGGCAGTTTGCGCGTTCGCTCAGGACTGCTTCCGATCACTGGTCGCGGCTCTGGCGCCGGCTGCTCCCTTGCGCCCCATCGGTTGCGATCCTAGCCCAGGCCGGGAGGGTGCGGTAGAAAGTCATTGTGATCTCGATCACCTCCAAGTCCCGCTATGCGGTCGTCGCCCTCGCCGAGCTCGCCCGTTCCGGTGACCGACCGGTTCCGATCAAGGAGCTGGCCGAGCGCCGCGACATCCCCGAGCAGTTCCTCGAGCAGCTCTTCTCCACCCTGCGTCGGGCGGGTCTGCTGACCAGCCATCGCGGTATGCGCGGCGGCTACACGCTCTCGAAGCCGCCGGAAGAGATCACCGTGCTCGAGGTGGTCCAGGCCCTCGACGGCAAGATCGGCCAGGAGGCCGACGAGGCGGGCGGGATCTGGGCCGAGGGGGTCACCGCCCTGCGCAAGGTCTTCGGCCAGACGACGATCGCCGAAGTCGCCCGCCGCGAGGCCGAAGAGGCCGGCAGCGGCATGTACTTCATCTAGATTGCCAATCCCCTGCCTGGGCCTCCACGTACTTCATCTAGTCCGCGAATCCTGCGGGTTCATCCGCCTCCACGCCCGCCGGCCCCTCGAGGGCTGATGCTGGAGCGACCAAGGGCCAGCCCGCCGTGGCTGTTGCTGCCGGGCTTGAGGTTGTCACCGTGCTCGTCCCGGTCCAGACCGGGTTGGCTCATCTAGGGTTGCCGCCATGTTCCAGCTGGACGACAGGCGCGAGCGATGAAGATCGGGGCGGAGGCGTCGGCGGTCGTCGGCAACACGCCGATGGTGCTGCTGGGTCGGATGGCCGAGGGCCTCGGCGCCCGGGTCTGCGTCAAGCTCGAGTACTTCAACCCCGGTGGCTCGGTCAAGGACCGGATCGGGGTGGCGATGATCGACGCGGCCGAAGAAGAGGGCCTGGTCAAGCCGGGCCGTTCGGTCGTGGTCGAGCCGACCAGCGGCAACACCGGGATCGCGCTGGCGATGGTCTGCGCCGCCCGCGGCTACGAGCTGATCCTGACCCTGCCCGAAGGGATGAGCCGCGAGCGGGCCAAGCTGCTGCGCGCCTACGGCGCCGAGGTTCGGGAGACCCCCTCGCTGGGCGGGATGAACGAGGCGGTGGCGCTGGCCGAGGAGATCCGCGAGCAGCGCAAAGCCTTCATGCCGATGCAGTTCTCCAACCCCGCCAACGCCGAGGCGCATCGTCGTGGCACCGCGGAGGAGATCTGGCGCGACACCGACGGTCAGGTCGGCGCCTTCGTCGCCGGCGTCGGCACCGGTGGCACGATCACCGGGGTCGGGCGGATGCTGAAGGAACGGGCACCGGAGGCGCTGGTGGTCGCGCTGGAGCCGGCCGGCTCCCCGGTTCTCTCCGGCGGCCCCCCGGGCCCGCACAAGATTCAGGGAATCGGCGCCGGCTTCGTACCCGAGGTGCTCGATCGCGCGGTGATCGACGAGGTGCTCGCCGTCAGCGACGAGGACGCGCTCGAGACCGCCCGCCTGGCGGGGCGAAAGGAGGGCATCCTCTCCGGGATCTCGGCCGGCGCCAACATCTGGGCGGCGCTGCAGATCGCGGCGCGACCGGAGATGGCCGGGAAGAGGGTCGTGACGATCGTCTGCGATTCGGGGGAGCGCTACATGTCCCTACCCTTCTTCTCACCATGAGCAGGTGGAAAGGGGTGGTCTCGGAGGTGCGTGCGGACGTCGCCACGGCGCGCGATCGCGATCCGGCGGCGCGGGGGGTCTCGACCTTCGAGATCCTCAGCAGCTGGGCCGGAGTGCAGGCGCTGCTCGCCCATCGCGCCGCCCACGCGCTGCTCGAGGCCGGGGTGCCGGTGCTGCCGCGGACGATCGCCTACGTGACCCGCGCCGTGACCGGAGTCGAGATCCATCCCGCCGCCGAGATCGGCCGGGAGTTCTTCATCGACCACGGCTCCGGCGTGGTGATCGGCGAGACCGCCCGGGTCGGTTCGCGGGTGACGCTCTATCAGGGAGTCACCCTGGGTGGGACCGGCTTCCAGCGCGGCAAGCGCCACCCGACACTCGGGGACAACGTCACCGTCGGCTCCGGCGCCAAGCTGCTGGGGCCGATCGCGGTCGGCGACGGCGCCAAGATCGGCGCCAACACGGTCGTCGTCGAGGACGTTCCCCCGGGGGCGACCGTGGTCGGCAATCCCGGCCACCCGGTCCGGGTCGAAGGCAAGCGGGTCGAGGGTCCCGACGCCGACTGGATCCACCTGCCGGATCCGATCGCCGACGCGATCAAGGGGCTGTCGGAGCGAATCGCCGAGCTCGAGAAGCGCCTCGGCGACCTCGACGGCGCCGAGGGTCCCGCCGCCGGCTCGCCGGAGATTCGTCGGCGCACCGGGCGTTCGTCGGCCGGTGGCTGAGGTAGCGTGGGCGCCGAGCGCTCGTCCGCGCCCCCAAATTCACCAGTCGAAAGGCCCGTCTTGAAAAAGCGTCACCTGCTTCTGCCCTGCCTGCTGATCGTCTCCGCGCTGGCGCTCGTCGCCTGCGGTGGTGGCGGCAGCAGCGACGAATCGGAAATCGAAGAAGCGATCGAAACCTCGGCGACTTCGAGCGATCCGGCCAACTGCACCAAGCTCGAGACCGCCAACTTCATCGAACAGAGCACCGATGAAAGCGGCAAGGCGGCGCTCAAGACCTGCGAAGAAGAAGCCAGGAAGGAACCGGAAAGCAAGGCCGAATCGGTCGAAGTAACCGAAGTCGAAGTCGAAGGCTCGAAGGCGACGGCGAACGCCGCGATCACCGGCGGCAGCCTCGAAGGCCAGACGGTCTCGGTCGCCCTGGTCGAAGAAGGCGGCTGGAAGCTCGACGAACTGACCGGCTTCGTCAAGCTCGACCAGGGGGCGCTGGCGAAGGTGTTCAAAACCCAGCTCGAAAAATCCGGCGAACTCAACGCCAAGCAGACGAGCTGCATCGTCGAAGGAATCGAAAAAGCCCCGCAGGAAGAAATCGAAGAAATCATCCTCAGCGGTAACTCGACCCCGATCGAAGAACTCGCCAAAGGGTGCGCTTAAGGGATCGATCCACGGCCCAGGGTCGGGTGCCCCTCACCCAAAAGCCGTCGCGCAGCTGGGTCGCGCTCCAGGTTTTTAGGCGTCTGAACTTGAGCTTCTGGGAGAGGGGCACCCGACCCTGGCCCCGCAGTCCACTCCCCTCGCGGGAGCTCCCGTCCCTTGCAAGCTTTCCCCAATTCACGGAAGCTGCCTACCTTGAGAACTCGGTGGAGCTTCGTGGGGAGGGGTTGGGGTGTCCCTGGAGCGCGCGGCGTCCTGATTTTCGCGGCGGCGCTCTTGGCGAG
>OLLT01000227.1_pt1 | contig 16634 bp, 18 predicted proteins | sample 1604621 | NCBI WGS metagenome assembly OLLT01 (sample SAMEA104055725, study PRJEB20765) | soil metagenome | biome: Arctic tundra; feature: Polygonal ground; material: soil | place: USA | collected 2011-09 | depth 0-0.5 m | reverse complement strand
GGCCGAGCGGGGGTCGGCCGAGCTCTCGCCGCTGAGCCGCTTCGAGCGCGCCGTGGCCCGCTTCAACGCCAGCGAGGCCGGTCACACGGTTCGCGGCCTGGTCCGGACCCTCGGCGTCCCCTGGGTCTCCGTCGGCGCCTCGGCCGGGACAGCCGAGGCGGTGCGGATCACGGTCGCCTGGGAGCTCTCCTGGTATCAGTGGGGGGTCGACCTGGAGGACGAGATGCGCCCCGTCTTCGAGCTCGGCAAGGGCCGTGAGATCGGCCAGATCGACGCCGCCGCCCGGCAGTGGAACGCCTCGGCGATCGAGGGCGGCCGGATCGTCCTCGTCGCTCCCACCTCCCGCCCGGCCGCCGGCCGCCGGCCCCGACGCCGGCCCGAGCGATGAGCAAGGTCACGGTCAACGTCGACGGGGGCGCCAGGGGGAACCCGGGGCCGGCCGCGATCGGCGTCGTCGTCCGCGGCCCGGGTGACGAGCTGCTCGAGGAGCTCGGCGAAGCGATCGGCCGCGCCACCAACAACGTCGCCGAGTACCGGGCGCTGCTGCGGGGGATCGAGCTGGCGGCCGCCCACGGCGCCGACGAGCTGGAGCTGGTCGGCGACTCCGAGCTGGTCGTGCGCCAGGTCGAAGGTCGCTACAAGGTCAAAGACGCGACCCTGCGCGAGCTCCACGCCGAGGCGAAGCGGGAGCTCGCCGGCTTCGAGAGCTGGACGATCCGCCACGTCCGCCGCGAGAGCAACGCCGACGCCGATCGCCTCGTCAACGAGGCCCTGGACGGCTCCGGTGGTTGAGCCGATCGATCCCGGCGTCGACGTCGGCCACGTCCACCTCAAGGTCGCCGACGTCGATCGCGCCCTCGACTTCTACTCCGGCGTCCTCGGCTTCGAGCTGATGCAGCGCTACGGCGACGACGCGGCTTTCATCTCCGCCGGCGGCTACCACCACCACATCGGCCTCAACTCCTGGGAGTCCAAGGGCGGTTCGCCGGCGCCGGGGGGAACGACCGGGCTCTACCACACGGCGATCCGCTACCCGACCCGCCGCGCCCTCGCCGACGCGCTGAAACGGCTGATCGACGCCGGCGTCCCGCTCACCGGCGCCTCCGACCACGGCGTCAGCGAGGCGCTCTACCTGAACGACCCCGACGGCAACGGCGTCGAGCTCTACTGGGACCGGGCCAAGGAGGACTGGCCCCGGCCCCGGCCCGGCCAGAAGGTCGAGATGTTCGTCCAGCCGCTGGACCTCGAGGATCTGTTGGCGGAACTGAAATCCGAGCAGGACTGAGATGGAGATCGAGGTGGCAATCGCCGGCGCGCACGGCAAGATCGGGACCCTGCTCGGCAAGCTCCTGGTCGAGCAGGGGCACACGGTCCTGGGCCTGATCCGCAACCCCGACCAGGAAGGCGACCTGCAGGCGATCGGCGTCGAGCCGGTGATCTGCGACCTCGAGGGCGGCGACGACGTCGCCGAGGCGGTGGCGGGCGTCGATGCCGTCGTCTTTGCCGCCGGTGCCGGTTCCGGCAGCGGCGCCGAGCGAAAGCGGACGATGGATCTCGAAGGCGCGGTGAAGCTGATCGAGGCCGCCAAAGCCGAGGGAATCGCTCGCTACGTGATGGTCAGCTCGATCGGCGCCGGCAATCCACCGGCCGAGGGCGGCGACGTCTTCGGCGAGTACCTGCGGGCGAAGGCCGGCGCCGACCGGGCGCTGCAGGCGAGCGGCCTCGACTACACGATCGTCCGCCCGGGACGGCTGACCGACGAGCCGGGAAGCGGCCTGGTTGAAGTGGGGGAGGGCCTTGACCGCGGTGAGATCCCCCGCGCCGATGTCGCCGCCGTGATCGCCGCCGCCCTGGTCACGGCGAACTCGATCGGCAAGACCTTCGAACTGATTTCCGGCCAGACGCCGGTCGAGGACGCGGTCGCGGCGTTGTGAGCAGGGTCGGCTAGAGCGCCGGGCTGGCGGCGTGGGCGCCGCTCTCCACCGGGTGGCCGCCGGCGCGCCAGGCGCCGACGCCCTGGCCGACGTGAACGACCTCGGCGAAGCCCTCCCGCTGCAGGATCGAGGCAGCGAGGCCGCTGCGCTTGCCGCCGCGGCAGATTGCCGCGATCGGGCGGTCGCGGGGGAGCTCGCCGAGGCGACCGGCGAGGTCGCCGTAGGGGATGTGGAGCGAGTCGGGAATGTGCTCGCCGGCGTACTCGGCGTCGTTGCGGACGTCGAGGACCAGCGGCGGCTCCGCCGCCTCGACCCGGCGCGCCAGCTCGTCGGGGTCGATCAGCTCGATCTTGCGCACCGGCCGCTCCTCCGTGCGCCAGGCGGTCATCCCGCCCTCGAGGAAGCCGCGGACCCGCAGTCCCACCGCGGCCAGCAGCTCGGCGGCGTGGCGCTCGTCGCCGTCGGAGGCGGCGACGACGATGATCTCGGCGCCGCCGGGCACGACCCGCGAGACCTTGGTCGCGAAGCCGGTGTCGTAGGAGGAGGTGCTGAGGGCGCCGGCGATGTGGGCCTCGTCGAACTCCTCGTTGGTGCGGCCGTCGATCACGCAGGCGCCGGCGGCGACGGCCTCCTCGACCTCGTGCGGGGTCAGCGGCGCCGGGGTGCCGAAGTCCTCGACCAGCGGCCCGCGGTTGAGCCCGACGATCTGATCGACGTTGGGCGGCCGGTCGCCGAGCGAGGCGACGGCGTCCTCGACGAACTCGGCCTCCACGGCGATCGCCAGCGCCCGGTTGTGCCGGCGCTCGAAGCCGATCGTCGAAGAGGTCTTGAGGTCGATCCCGGAGCCGGCGCAGAGCGAGCCGCCGAGGTGGCCGGGCCAGATCTCGACCTCGTCGTCGAGGGTCAGCAGTCGCGCGTGCAGGGAGCGGAACATCTCCGCCGCGCCGTCGCGGGGCTCGACCGCGAGGTCGGGACGGGCGACGTCGCCGATGAACAGCGAGTCGCCGCCGAGCAGCGCCCAGGGGGCGCCGCCACGGCTGGCGTCGCGGAGCAGGAAGGAGGTGTGCTCGGGCCGGTGGCCGGGGGTGTGGATCGCCTCGATCGAGAGGTCGCCCAGCTCCAGCACCCAACCGTCGCCGAACGGCTCGTGCTCGTAGTCGGCTTCGGCCAGCTCGTGGATGTGGATCGTGGCACCGGCGCTGCGCGCCAGGCGGCCGTGTCCGGAGACGTGGTCAGCGTGGTTGTGGGTCTCCAGCACGTGACCGATCCGCACCCCGTGCAACCGCGCCAGCCGCCGATAGGGATCGATTTCCCACTGCGGATCGACGACCACGGCGACCCCGGTTTCGCGGTCGGCGACCAGATAGGAAGCGCAGCCGAGATCCTCGTGGATTATCTGGCGAAAGAGCATGGTAAGAGAGTAATGCCATTGTTGAGTGGACGACTATAGAATGGAATCAGGCCCCGGCCCGCAAGCCGCGATCCACCCGGTCTCGGGCTTGGAGTAGATCGAAGACGCCGCCCAGATCGTCGAGCGAGCGCGCAGCGGGTATCTCGACGGCTAGAATGTCGCCCCGTGCGGCTGTAGCTCAGCTGGCTAGAGCGTCTGCTTGCCATGCAGAAGGTCGAGGGTTCGAATCCCTTCAGCCGCTTCGAAGTGAATCCCCTGCAAATCGGCACTTCGCCTTTCGCGGGGGAAACTGGAACCACCCCCGCGGATGCGCGGGGACTGGCGGCGATTTCGGTCGATTCCGCCTGGCCTTGGGCAGGCATCGACTTGCTCGTGTCTATGGACTGTCCGCCTACGGCGGATGACTCACTCGAGTGGCGTCGTCGACGTGGTCGAAGCAGGTGAGAAGGTCGTCGTCGTCCTCCGCCCCGCCGGTCCCCGAGCCGGCGAGGAAATCGGGTTGACGGCGAACCTGACCACCTTCCGCGAGGGCAAGGCTGTGGAGATGGTCCACTACCCGAACGCCGACGACGCGCTCGCCGCCGTCGGTCTCTGATGGAGATCGAGTTCGTCACCAGCATCGCCGTGATCACGCCGGACCCCCCGCGGTCGCTGCGGCTTTACGTCGACACCCTCGGCCTACCGCTGGCAAGCGAGCGCGGTGATTACTTCCACAGCGAAGAGGTGCCGGGAACGCGGCACTTCGGCGTGTGGCCGTTGTCCCAGGCCGCCGAGGCATGCTTCGGCGAGGAGCAGTGGCCGGCGCATCTCACCGTTCCCCAGCTCAGCATCGAGTTCGAGGTCGCCGATTTGGCCGCTGTCGACGATGCGTCCGAGGAGCTGGCCGCCGCCGGCTATGAGCTCCTGCATCCGGTTCGCGAGGAGCCATGGGGACAGACGGTCGTCCGGCTGCTTTCGCCCGAGGGAGCGATCGTCGGAATCTCCTTCGTCCCCGGGATGCACACGGCGGCCTGACTTCGGCCCGGCTGCCTGGTCGACGTGGAGGCGGCGCTCGGGGTCGAGGGCTCGCTGTCGACGGCGCTGATGGAGAACGCCCGAGGAGACCGATGCACAACACCTCATCGCCTGTCGTTGTGCCTTTCGTGCTGGGACTCGCCGAGGAACCACTCCTCTCGATCGTGCTTCTGCTTCGCGCGAAAGCCGGGGGCACTGCCGGCCCCGCTGGCGATCAGCGCAAAGGGAAAGGTCCCGTCACGGCCCGCGGCCAAGTCCTATCGGTCAGGACAGCTCGTCAAGGCCCTGCGCGACCCATGCCTTGAGCTCGTCTGAGCCGGCGAAGGGCGCGCCGTCCGCTTCGGCACGCGCCAATACTTCGTCAGTTGTGGCACCAGCTCGGAGCCCGGCGTAGAGGTAGATCACTGCGGCTGAGCGGGGGCCGGTGCGACACGTTACGAGGGTCGGCCGAGGCAACTCGTCAAGCGCGGCGACGTGCCGCCTGGCGAGGTCCATGTCCATCACCTCGGGCGGATCGGAGACGATGTTGGCCGACTCGGCGACTGCTGCCTGGACGCTGGCGTAGGACATCCCCCCGTCCATCCCCGCGAACTCCTCACCGCATAGGAACAACCACGAGGCGGCATTCGCGTCGCGAGCGAGGGCCTCGGGATCCGCGATGAGCCCCCGATTGTGCTTGAGGTCTGTGGGACTCTGGAAATCAGCCACCACTGCCAGCGTACTCGCCCCCCGGGGCTCGCGCCAATCTGGCGTCGGCGACCGGCTCGGTGCCGCTCGCCGACGTTCCGGTGCTGCCCTGCGCGATTTGCCAGCGCGTCGACTGTGAGCGGTCTGCTCAATCAGGTGGTCGAAGTGGCTCTACTTGCTGCCGATTTGTCGCTGCCGCCTGGTCGAAGGGCGGGCCGCGGGGCGGTCGATGCGCACTCACGGGCGAGGACCAGGGCCGTGCCCATCAGCAGGGCCAGGCCGCAGAGCACGTAGATGTCACCTGCCAGCAGCCGAGCCGGGCTGGGCTGGCGGCCGGGCGAGGGGATTGAGATGACGTCTGAGAAAATGATGGCGACAGCCGCTGCGGCGAGGCCGTACCAGCGTGAGCGCCGCCGCCACGCCGTCGCGATCAGTGCCACCAGCAGGGGCACCGACCACACCCAGTGATGGGTCCATGAGACCGGCGAGATCAGCAGGCCGGTGAAGGCGCAGCATGCCACTCCGGCAAGCCGATGACCACGCTGGTGAGCCCAGGCGGCAGCGATGATCCCGGCCAGGCCGATTATCAGCGCCGCTGCGAGCCACCATGGACTTGGGGCGCCAAGCCCCTCGGACAGTCTGGCCAGTGCCCCGGATAGCGACTGGTTCGCTGAATTAGCCGGATTGCCGACCCGGTGCGCGTCCAGAAACACTCCCCCCAGCCAGAACGACCGGGACTGCGATGGCAGCAAAGCGGAACCTACGATGATCGTCGCGGCGAACGTTGCGACTGCCACGGCTGCGGCCCTCACGCGCCGGGTAATCAGGAGGTAGGCCACGAAGATCAGCGGAGTGAGCTTGATCCCGGCCGCCAGCCCGGTGGCGATCCCTTGCCACCAGTGGTTGTCATTTCGACGCGGCAGCAGGTCGACACCAACGAGCGCGGCAACGATCAGATCCACCTCTCCCAGCTGAAGCGTCTTGGCAACCGGCAGCGTGAGCAGTGCGAGCGCCGTCACGGCGAAAACCGTCTCCGGCCGCCGTCGCACGCCGGCCGCGCTTAGCGCCAGCCAGCACAGCGCGACCAGCGCGAAAATGCTTCCCGCGGTGATGGCGTCCTTCAGATAGTTCACCGGCGCATCCGCACCGATTCCAAATAGCACGGCGGCGAATGGTGGATAGGTGAAGTGGTACAGCGCTTCGGGCGCATAGATCGCCGCACCGCGCATGGCCTGGTGACCGCCCCACCAGTACACGCTGACATCGAAGCGTGGCCAGTGAGGACCGGGGCTCGTAAGCCTGGGAAGCAGATACTCCGTTAGCGCGGCCAGGCCAGCCAACAACGTGGCCACTCGCACCCAGCCGAATCGTGCAACCCGCTTCTCGCTGATCCACTCCCGTGACGTGGGGATCATGCCGCTGTTCATTCCGATGACATGGATGAGCGACATGAATGTCGGGCGCCTCTGTGCCACATGGGATTGAGAGTAGCCCGTGACAGGGCCGAGCCTTGGCTGAGCCAGGCCGGTTTTCACGGAACCTGGGTCGGCTCAGATCTGGGCCGTCCCGAGTCTCACGGAGACTGATCTACCCCCGCTAAAACGGAGTCTCAGCCAGATCCGCCGCAGGGTTCGCGGCGGAGCCGGCCGGTCCTTCCAGCCGTAGTAGCCCGACTCCGAGACGCCGAGGACCCGGCAGGCATGCCGGATGTTGATTCCCCGCCCGATCAGGGGCTCGATCACCGGGAAGAGCCTCTTGGGGGCAGGTTCCCCTCGAGGAGGACCTCGTTGACTCTCGTACGACTTTGAGCGCTTCGTCTCCTACTGGCAGTTCGACCTTCGCCGGCTTTTGATCGCTCAGATCAGGGAGATACAGCTCCGACGGCGAGCCCGCTAATTGCAGATTGAAGGACCCGGGTCGCCGATGACTTTGGCAGGTGCCCCTCGGGGAAATCAAACGAAGTGGAAGGCCCGAGCTCGACGGCCCTCTACTCGGAGTGGCTTTCATCCGTCGTTTGGCCAGACCCTAAGAGCCGGGTTCGCTCATAGACCGCGTCTGAGTAGTGCTCGAAGGCCGTGGCAGCCTGCTCGATCGCCTCCTTCGCCTCGCCGGCCTCCGCGGCCGCCTTCCTGATCCTCAACGGCATCCTGCTGCTCGCCTTCGAGCGGCTGCGCCGCCGTCAGCCGGAACCAGGGGATTACCTCGGCGACTCCGATGCCCGGATCGCGAAGCTGAGCTGGCGCCAGGCGATCGGCATCGGCACCGCGCAGGCGGCGGCGCTGATCCCGGCCATCTCGCGCTCGGGGGTGACGATGGGCGGCGGGCTGCTCTCGGGACTCTCGAACGAGGACGCCGCCCGCTACTCCTTCCTGCTCGCGACCCGATCATCGGCGCCGCCGGGCTGCTGAAGCTGCCGGAACTGCTCGGCACCGCCGGCAACGGGGTTCGCGGGCAGGCGCTGGTCGGCGCCCTCTGCGCGGCGGCCACCACCTACCAGGCGGTGAGGTTCCTGCTGCGCTTCTTCGAGACCAACCGGCTGACGCCATTCGGCATCTACTGCATCGTCGCGGGGGTCATCTGCACGCTGGTCTTCGCGCTTTAGGCGGCGATGGTCTCCTACATCGGTCATCTCGAACGCTCCTTCCGCTCGCGCTTGTGGGCCGACGCCAACCGGGTTAAGGTCGCGAATGCAATGGGCGATTTTGTCGAAGCTCGGGGTGGTTGGGCGCAGCGCGCCGAGGGACTCCAACTGGGACTGATCTCCGCGCTGATCGCGCTCGCCGCCTTGGCTTGGGGGCTGGCGGGGAGCCTTGCCGAAGGCATGGACATGGGGCCCGGGAGCGATCTCGGCTCGCTCTCCTTCTACCTCGCCACCTGGGTGCTGATGATGGCCGCCATGATGTTCCCCTCGATTTCGCCGATGGTGCGCACCTATGCACTGATCCAGCGCCACCGCCAGGCGCGCCGGGGGCTCGGTGAGCTGACGGCGATCGGCGCCTTCCTCGCCGGTTACCTGCTCAGCTGGACCATTTTCGGGCTCGCCGTCTACCTCGCCTTCGACTTCCTGCGAGGGCTCGACATTCACGCCTTCTCGTGGGGGCGGGGCGGGCCCTACCTGGCGGGGGCCGTGATCCTCGCTGCCGCCTGCTATCAGCTGACGCCGCTCAAGGACGCCTGCCTTCGCCGCTGTCGAAGCCCGCTCGACTTCCTTACCGAGCGCTGGCGCGACGGGGCCACCGGAGCGCTGCGACTCGGGTTTGAGCACGGCGCCTGGTGCGTCGGCTGCTGTTGGGCGCTGATGACCGCGCTGTTCGCGCTGGGTGTGATGAGCATCGCCTGGATGGTGCTGATCGCCGCCCTGATCGCCGCCGAGAAGCTGTTGCCCTGGAAGGCTCTGGCGAATCGCGGGATCGCCGTGCTGCTCGTCGTCCTCGGGCTGTCCGTCGCGTTGGCCCCCGGGCGGGTGCCGGGACTCGTCCTTCCCGGTTCCGCCAAGGCGATGCAGGCGATGGAAGCGATGGGGCATGACTGACCACAGGATCGGCACGCGGGAGGAGTGGCAGGCAGAGCGCGACGAGCTGCTGGGGGAGGAGAAGGAGCTCACCCGCCGCGGCGACGAGTTGGCTCAGAAGAGGCGCGAACTGCCCTGGGTGCCGGTCGAGAAGGACTACCGATTCGAGACCGAAGGTGGTACGAGGACGCTCGCCGATCTCTTCGACGGCCGCTCCCAGCTGCTCGTCTACCACTTCATGTTCGGGCCGCCCTACGAGGCAGGCTGCCCGGTCTGCTCCTCGATCGCAGACACGCTCGATCCCCAGGTAGTCCACCTGAAGGCCAGGGACGCCACTCTCCTGCTCGCCTCCCGGGCGCCGCTCGAAAAGCTCCTCGCCTACAGGGAGCGGATGGGCTGGGGCATCGACTGGGTCTCGAGCGACGGCAGCGACTTCAACCGCGACCTCGGCTTCCTGCACACCGAGGAGGAGCTGAAGCCGTTCTTGGAAGGCGAGATACCGGCCACCGTCGAGGAGAACGCGCGCTCGTGTGGGACGGACGCCGCGGGATACGTCGCCGAGGGACCGGGCCTGAGCGTGTACGCGCTATCGGGTGGGACCGTCTACCGCACCTACGTGACCACCGCTCGCGGCCTCGAGCCGGCAATGGCCTACTACGGCCTGCTGGACCGGACGCCGAAGGGTCGTGACGAGAGCGCCTCGGAGCCGCTGTGGGTGCGGCGTCACGACGAGTACGAGACAAGCTAGCGTCCCGGTTCAGCCGGGGGATATTCGTCCTTGCGCCAGGCCCGCGGCTCCTCCGGCCCCGGCTTCGGCGTCCGCTCGAGCAGGAAGTTGAAGTAGGGGGCGACGAACGGGTCGGGCGCGCTCACCGTGTAGGTGTGGTAGACGGTCCCGTTCTCGCGCGCGAAGCTGATCCAGCTCGGCGCCTCGCGGAGGCCGTCCTTCAGCTCGGCCCCGACCTGCCCCGACCACTCGACGAGCCAGCCCGGCGGGTTGTCGATCATCTCCCTCACCTCGGGAACCTCCTCGGCCTGCTCGGTGGTCATCGCCAGCCCGAAGTCGAAGGGAAACCTGCTCTCGAAGGTCGAGACGTAGGGGAACTGCCAGCCCATGCGCCGCTTGTAGGCAACGAGCCGGTCGATCGGCGCCCGCGAGAAGCAGATCAGCGTCACGTCGCGGTGCTGCATATGCATGAGCGTGCCGTCGAGGCCGTCGGCAAGGCTGGTGCAGCCCGGGCAAGCGCCGAGCTCGTAGTCCGGCCCAAACATGATGTTGTAGGCGAGGAGCTGTGACCGTCCGTCGAAGAGATCGGCGAGCGTCTTCGTGCCTTCCTCGGTCTCGAACTCATATTCCTTCTCCACCGCTACCCAGGGGAGCTCGAGCCGCCTCTTCCTGACCTCCTCGTTCCGCTCGGCCTGCTCTTTCTCTAGCTCCGCGAGCTCCTCCCGAGCGGCCTGCCATTCCTCGCGGGTCCCGATCTCGTGCTCAGGCATCTCATCTCCTTCGGTTTGGGTTGAGCCGTTTCCCCCTGCTCAGCTAAATACCGAAGGTACCCATTGCGCACACGGCAGGTTGCGAGCGATGCAAGCGTTCTCGGCAAGCGGTGTGATGATGGATCACACCTCCACATCGCTTGCCGGCCGGCTCACCTCGTCTGCAGATTGTGGACCGGGAACTCCTTCACCTCGGGCGGACTCGGAAACCCCTGGTCGCCGAGCCCCTGCAGGCGCGGCATCAGCCGCTCGCCGGCGAAATCGTCGAAGGCCTGGCGCGACTCCCAGAAGTCGATGATGCCCCAGCCGCCCTCGATCGGGCCGGCCGAGTGGACGATCAGCCCGTTGGGCGGATCGGTATCGACCTCCATCACTCCGTGCGCGGCGTCGTAGTTCTCCTGCGTTCCGCCGTTGAACTTGAGCCTGATGCCAACCGCCATCTCGATTCCTCTCCTCGAATGTGTTGGCCGACACTACCCCGCAGCTCTGGAACTTGCGAGTCGCGGGCCGACGATGACAGTGAGACCAGCCTAAGCCGCCGGCAGCTGCTTCAGCGTCACCTTCGTGGTCTCGGTGTTGGCGACGCCGCCGCCGGGAGTGAAGCTGACCTTCAGGGCCAGCCTGACCTCGCCGAGTTCGCCGAGTTTCTTCTTCGCCTTCCCCGCGGCTTTGACCGGCAGGGTCACATTGCCGGGTCCTTTCGCCTGCGCACCCGCCTTTTTCACGCCCTTGCCGCCAAGCACCAGGGAGCCGGCGCCGGGAACCTCGACGATCAGCGTCGCAGTTCCCTTCTTCTTGTTCAGCTTCAGTTTGCCGAAGCTGAAGTGGTTGCCGGGCTTGCTCGAGACGCGGCAGGGTCGGCGGAGCCGGCACCCCAGCCCAGCTCGGATAGTCGGCGCCGCTGTTTTCGACCAGCAGGGTCGAGGGACCGCCGGCGGCTCCGACGAGGCGCAGTTCGCCGCCGATTGCCACCGACTTGTAAGCGATCTGGGTCCCGTCGGGGGACCAGGAGAGCGTGTCGGTCTGGATCGGCAAGGATTCGTCGAGAAGCTGGGTCTTCGAGGAGCCGTTGGCGTTCATCACATGCAGGCCCCGTTCGCCCACGGGGCCTTCGAGCACGCTGTAGGCGATCTTGGTCCCGTCGGGAGACCAGGTGGGGGCGACGTTCTGGGTCGGCGGATCGGTTTCGGTCAGCTGGGTCTGGCCGCTGCCATTCGCGTTCATCACCCAGATGTCGTTGTTGGTGCCGGCGCTGACGTAAACGATCTTGGTGCCGTCGGGGGAGAATTCCGGCGAGGTCTCGTAGACGCCGGTGCTGTGAGTCAAGTTGACCCGGTTGGCACCATTGGCTTCCATGACCCAGATGTCCTGTTCTTCCCCCACGAATTTGCTCTGCCGCATGAAGGCGACCTTCGTCCCGTCCGGCGACCAGGTCGGTTCGAAGTTGACGATTTTGTTGGGTTCGTATTCGGTGTTGGTGAGATCGACCTGGTTGGAGCCGTCGGCGTTCATCGAGAAGATGTTCCAGCCTTCGTCGCGGAAGCTCTGGAAGACGACGTGCCGGCCGTCGGCGGAGACGTTGGGGCGTTCATCGGAGAGGCCGTTGGCCGAGGTCAGGTCGAGCGGTTCGCTGCCGTTGGGATTGACGCTGAAGATGTCCGCGGGACCGCTTTCCCCGCTCTGTGGACCCTGGTAGTAGATCTTGCCATTGGAACCTGGGGCCGTCGCCGAGGCCGAGGCTGCGAGCGCCAGCATCAGAATCGCGAGCAACGCAACGGCCAACCCGATCAGACGCCGAGCCGCGTATGTACCGAGATAGCCCGCGGCTCGCATTGGAGACGACGCTACTCCACTTGCCCCGAGCAGTCCAACCTGCCGGCGCCGACTCGCCTCGGGCCGATCGGCGGTCGGGGGCTCGCCACACATCACGGCCGCGTTCTGGGTGTGGCGGCCCCCGTCAGTCCCGCGACTGGCCGAGCAGTCGAAGTTGGCCGGGCCCGCCGCGAACCCGGCTTCACCAACTGGAGACGGGTCGGGAACCAGCCGTTAACACGGTGACCCGCGTGCTCGTGGAGAGTCGCCCGGAGGATGAATCGACGACTTGGAGGTTGTAAATGAGGGGTCTGCGGCTGCTCGGTGGGATCGCGGTGACGGTTGTCTGCTTGGCGATGAGCGCGGGGGCCAGCGCCAGCTCCGGCGGGCATGACTTCGTGCCTGGGAACCTCCTGGTCAGCCGCAGCGTCTATGACGGCGGCCCGTCCACCGTGCAGGTCGGCGACGTGCTGCCACCCGGCTGCCTGAGCGGGTGCGCGACGGCGACGGCGAACGGCACATACCCCTATGTTTGGAACAACGACTTGGCGGACGCCAGCTTCGGCATCACCTCCAGGGTCTTCCTCGACCAACTGACGCCCTCCGGATCGTTCGTCGACTCGCTCGAGGTGCCGAGCAGCTCCGATAACGGCGTCCCGGCCACGAAGGATCAGATGGTGACCAGCTTCACCTCGAAGTCCGAGCTGGCGCTGAACCTCTCGACGGACGGCCGCGACGTGACCTTCATGGGCTACCTGGCGCCGGTCGACGCGCTGGACGTCTCGAACTCCAACACGCCCGGGGCCCCCGATCCCACCGACCCCGTTCCGGGTGCCGACTACCGCGTCGTGGCGCGGGTCGACAGCCATGGCAAGTTCCACTTCACCGAGACGAACGCCTACAGCGGCAACAACGGCCGGGCGGCGATCCTCAACCGCGAAGACGGTGCCAACGTGCTCTACACCGCCGGCAACGCCGGCAACGGGGCCAATCCCCAGCCCGACGGCATCATCGCCGGCGCCGGCGCGCAGATCCTGGATCCCCAGGTCAAAGCGGAGGTCGCGCAGAACCCCGGCTTCCCCACCCCGGTCGGCAGCTTCAACATCACCCAACTGGGCGACAAAGCCGACAAGATCGGCAAGGACACGAACTTCCGCGGGATGACGATCTTCGACCACGTCCTCTACTACACGAAGGGCAGTGGCAGCAACGGCGTCAACACCGTCTACTTCCTCGACACGAGCGGCCACGCCTGCCCCGACGGGGTCGGCCTGCCCGATCCGAACGCCACGCTGCCGAGCTCCCCGCTTGCCTATGACCCCTCGCTATTGCAGACAAATGGCCTGCAGCCCGACAACATGTGCATCCTCGAGGGCTTCCCGACGGCGCTCAAGTCGAAGACGTCCTTCCCGTTCGGGATCTGGTTTGCCAACCCGAAAACGCTCTACGTCGCGGACGAGGGCAACGGCGAAAACACCTACTCAAGCGCGACGGGCACCTACGCCAAAGCCGCTGCACAGACCACCGCAGGCCTCCAGAAGTGGGTCTTCGACGGCGGCGCCTGGAAACAGGCCTACACCCTGCAGGCGGGCCTTGGCCTCGGTCAGCCCTACACCGTGCCCGGCTACCCGAGCGGCAATAATCTCGCCACCGGCCGACCCTGGGCCCCTGGCGCCGATGGCCTGCGCAACATCACCGGCCATCTGAACGGCGACGGGACGGCCACGATCTGGGCCACCACCTCGACCGTGAGCGGCAACGGCGACGAAGGCGCCGACCCGAACAAGCTCGTCGCGATCACCGACAACCTCGACGCCGGCACCCTCCCGGCCTCCGAGAGCTTCGAAACGGTTCGCGCCGCCGGCTTCGGCGAAGTCCTCCGCGGCGTCTCGTTCACGCCTGGAACGCCGGTGGGACTCGGTCACTAGCTTAATTCTGCCCGGCGGCCGACGACCAGGCGGCGACCAGAATCACCACTCCGATGAAAGAGATGGCGCCGCCGACGTACTGCAGGATCGTCGCGATTCTCGGCGGGTCCTCCGGCGACAGCTCTTCGCCACGTTTGCGCCTCACGTAGAGCTGTTCGCGATGGCGTTCGGAGTTGCGGTTCTTGATCAGGACCCCGGCGAGCGCCGCGAGGCAGCCGACGGCCAGAACGGCACCGCCCATCAGGAAGGCATTGATCGGCCAGTTCAGCGATTCCGGGATCATCGACGCTGGAACTTAGCCTGCGCCACACCTGGGTCGGCGGCGGGTCGGACCCCAAAGCTGCCATAGTGGTCCGCGTTGGACGCTGTAACGGACGCGCAATCGTCCGAGCTGAAGACAAGGGACTGCGCAGCCGCGTGGTCCCACTCGCGTTCTGGGGCCAAAAAGCGCCGCCGCGACTCGAGCGCCACCGGCCGATCAGGATTCGACGGTGACCAGGGTGCCGACTGGCGTGTAGGGCCAGATCGTCGCGGCGTCTTCGAGCCGCATCTCGACGCAGCCGAGGCTCTGCGGGGTGCCGTAGGAGGCGCGGTCGAAGCTGTGCAGGGCGTCGCCGCCGTTGAAGTAGCTGACCCACATGATCCCCGGGTCTTTGTAGTGGGAGCCGTCGGGGTTTTCGCCGCTCATCGTCGTTTCTTCGAGATGCTCGAAGACCGGGAAGGTGCCGAGTTCGGTTTCGGCGCCGGGGATGCCGGTGTTGGCGGGCGCCGAGATGACAGTGTGGCCGTTGTGCCAGAGGGTCGTCTGCTCGGGCAGCGTCTCGCTGACGTAGACGTAGCTGTAGCCGGGTTCCGAGCTGCGCTTGCCGGCGATCGCGTCTTTCAGCAGCGCGTCCCAGACTTCGGTGCCCGCTTCTCCGTCGGGTTCCATTTCGTGCTGGGTCTCGAAGGCCATAAGCGCGCCTTCGGTGACGACGTTTTCTTCACCCGGCGTCCAGGCTTCCTTCAGGCTCGACGGCGTATGCGGGTAGCGCCATTCGAACTTCCCCCGCGGCGGTTCGACCGCGGCGCGGAGCTCACCGGCCGGGGTCTTGGCGACGGCCGCGCCCCTTGGCTTCCAGACGACCGGCAGATAGCCGCCGCCGGCGAGCAGCTGTTGCAGCCGCAGCGTCGAACCCGGCGGGATCGTCCAGTCGATCGTGCGCGAGGTGCGCAGCGAGCCGTCTGCTTCGATCACGGCGACCTTCTTTGGCAGCTTCGCCTCGACTTCGGTGCTGAGCCCGGCGCCGTAGCCGGAGGGGCGGAAGAGCAGAGTGTGACGGTCGACCTGGTGCCAGCTGCCGGAGGCGCTGGGGACCAGCTTCGGCTTGGCCGAGCCGAGCACCTCGTGGACGGGCTTGGAGAAGGTCAGGCGCAGCGGCGTCGCCGGTGAGACTTCGGAGCCCGGGGCCGGGCTGGCGGCGACGCTGGCGGACTTGCTGGCGGGGAACCAGGTGACGCTCTGCGGCTTGCCGGGTCGCTCCCAGGTGCGTGGGACGCCGGCGACGATGACGGTGCCGGCGGCCTCCTGGGAGCCGAGGCTTACCGAGCTGCGAGGGTGGGCGAAGGCGCGATGGTGCAGGTGGCCCGGCATCCCGTAGGAGACCGAGCTGACCGGTTGGTCGAACCTCACTCGCGGCGGGCTGTTGGGGCTGACCGTCAACCAGCGGCTGCGGACTCGCGCCTTCGGGGCGTGCAGGGTCAGCTGCTCGTGCTGTTCGCTGCCGACCAGCCAGCCGACCAGGCTGGAGCGCTTGACGACGACGTCGACCGAGACCGCCTCACCCGGTTCGAGCCGCTGCTTGGGAAACAGGCGACTGCCGTGAACCGCGATCGGAATCGTTTTCCCGTCGGGTCCGGTGGCTTCGACTCGCTCGATCGTGCCGCCGAAGGCCTCGGTTTCGACCTTGGCGAGGGCGCTGGGATCCGACCCCAGGCTCGATCCCGACATCGCGAAGGCGGCGACCCCGAAACAGACCAGCACGATGACCACGGCGGCGCCGGCGATCAGCGCCGCGCGCGGGCGCCGGCGAGAGCGATGCTCCGGCGCTGAGTCGGCGTCGAGCTGAGGCTCGTCGTTCACCACTCAGAGGATAGGCAGGTGAACCGATGTTCCCCGCGCCTGGACCGCTATCTGACAGCAATCTGCCGTCCCCGCGGGAGTCCGACGGCTGAGTTGTCAGAATGCCTCGTGGTGGAGACTGAACGGCAATACGACCTGGCGCTGTTCGGCGCCACCGGGTTCACCGGTGGCCTCACCGCTCGTTACCTGGCCGCCAACGCGCCCGAGGGGCTGCGCTGGGCGCTGGTCGGTCGCAACCGCGGCAAGCTCGAGGCCATCGCCGCGCAGCTCGCGGAGCTCGACCCGGCGGCGCCGGCTCCCGACCTCATCGTGGCGGATGCCGCTGACGCCGGCGCTCTGGCCGAGGTCGCCGCGGCCGCCAGGGTCGTGATCACGACCGTCGGGCCGTACGCGCTCTACGGCGGCCCGCTGGTCGCCGCCTGCGCCGCCGCCGGTACCGACTACGTCGACCTCACCGGCGAGCCGGAGTTCGTCGACCGGATGTGGGTCGAGAACCACGCCGAAGCCGAGCGGACCGGGGCGCGGATCGTCCACTGCTGCGGCTTCGACTCGATCCCCCACGACCTCGGCGCCTACTTCACCGTCCAGCAACTGCCCGAGGGCGTGCCGCTGAGGGTCAACGGCTACGTCCGCTCCAACGCCAGCTTCTCCGGCGGCACCTTCGCCTCGGCGATCAACGGCCTCGCCCGCGCCCGCCAGACGATCGCCGCCTCGTCGT
>OLLT01000278.1_pt1 | contig 16952 bp, 11 predicted proteins | sample 1604621 | NCBI WGS metagenome assembly OLLT01 (sample SAMEA104055725, study PRJEB20765) | soil metagenome | biome: Arctic tundra; feature: Polygonal ground; material: soil | place: USA | collected 2011-09 | depth 0-0.5 m | reverse complement strand
CGAGCCAGGCGCCGCCGAGGCGCTCGCCGCCGCCGCCGGGCCCGTCGATCTGCTGGTCGCCAACGCCGGCCTGCCGGCCGCAGGGCGGATGGAGGAGTTCAGCGCCGATGAGGTGAAGCGGGCGCTGCGGGTGAACCTCGAAGCGCCGATGCTGCTGGCCCAGGCGCTCTACCCGGCGATGCTGGAGAAGGGCTCCGGCCACCTCGTCTTCGTCGCCTCGCTCTCGGGCAAGGCGCCGAGCCCACACTCTTCGATTTACAACGCGACCAAGTTTGGCCTGCGCGGTTTCGCCCTCGGGCTTCGCGCCGATCTCGGTCCGCAGGGGATCGGGGTATCGATCGTCTCCCCCGGATTCATCCGCGAGGCGGGGATGTTCGCCGAGTCGGGGGCGACGCCGCCGGCAGGGCTCGGCACCTCCACCCCCGAGGAGGTCGCACGCGGGACGGTGAGGGCGATCGAGGCCGACAAGGTCGAGGTCGCGGTGGCACCCATGCAGCAGCGGTTCCTCGCCCACTTCGGACTCGTCAGCCCGTCGATCGCGGTGCGGGCGGCCGGTGGAGCGGCAGGGCAGAAGGCGGCGGCCGAGGTCGCTGCCGGGCATTCGAAGGACAAGAGGTAGACGACGACTTTGGAGGACGGAAAGATGAGCAGCAGCGACTCCTTTGGCGCCCGTTCCACCCTCGAGGTGAGCGGGCGCGAGTACGAGGTGTTCCGGCTGGAGGCGCTGCAGGAGCGCTTCGACGTCGCCCGCCTGCCCTATTCGGTCAAGGTCCTGCTGGAGAACGTCCTGCGGCTGGAGGACGGCGTCTCGGTCTCCGCCGCCGACGTCGAGGCGATCGCCGGCTGGGACGCGGCGGCCGAGCCCAACGTCGAGATCCCCTTCCAGCCGGCGCGGGTGCTGATGCAGGACTTCACCGGCGTCCCCGCCGTCGTCGACCTGGCGGCGATGCGCGACGCGATGGAGGAGATCGGCGGCGACCCGGCGGCGATCAACCCGCTGGTCGACGTCGACCTGGTGATCGACCACTCGGTCCAGGTCGACGCCTTCGGCAACACCCGCGCCTTCGCCGTCAACGCCGAGCGCGACTTCGCCCGCAACATCGAGCGCTACTCATTCCTGAAGTGGGGCCAGCACTCCTTCGACAACTTCCGCGTGGTGCCGCCGGCGACCGGGATCTGTCATCAGGTCAACCTCGAGCACCTGGCCCAGGTCGTCTACAGCCGCGAGACCGACGGCGTCCTGCGGGCCTACCCCGACACCCTGGTCGGCACCGATTCCCACACGACGATGGTCAACGGTCTCGGCGTGCTCGGCTGGGGCGTCGGCGGGATCGAGGCCGAGGCGGCGATGCTCGGCCAGCCGATCTCGATGCTGCTGCCCCAGGTGGTCGGCTTCAGGCTCGGCGGCGAGCTGCCGGAGGGGGCGACCGCGACCGACCTCGTCCTCACCGTGACCGAGATGCTGCGCGAGCGCGGCGTCGTCTCCAAGTTCGTCGAGTTCTTCGGTTCCGGGCTCTCGACCCTGGGGCTGGCCGATCGGGCGACGCTGGGCAACATGTCACCCGAGTTCGGCTCGACCTGCGCGATCTTCCCGGTCGACGCCGAGACGTTGCGCTACCTCGACCTGACCGGCCGCCCGACCGAGACGATCGAGCTGGTCGACGCCTACTCCCGCGCCCAGGGGATGTTCCACCACGAGTCCAGCCCGGATCCGGTCTTCTCCGACCTGCTCGAGCTCGACCTCGGCGAGGTCGTCCCCAGCATCGCCGGCCCGAAACGGCCGCAGGACCGGGTGCCGCTCACGCAGGCCAAGGAGTCCTTCCTCGAGGCGATGCGCGAATTCGACCCCGAGGCCGCGAAGCAGATGGGCAACGGGCGCGACGAGGCGATCGAAGAGTCGTTCCCGGCCTCGGACCCGCCGGCGGAGGATCATGACGACGAGCGCGGCAGGCCGCGCCCGGCGCTCAGCGGCGCCCCGGTGGCGACGACGACCTACGGCTCCGGCGACGCGATCCAGGTGAAGATGGCCGACGGCGGCGTCGCCGAGCTCGACCACGGCAGGGTGGTGATCGCGGCGATCACCAGCTGCACCAACACCTCCAACCCCAGCGTCATGGTCGGCGCCGGCCTGCTTGCCCGCAACGCGGTCAAGCGCGGTCTCAGCCGCAAGCCCTGGGTCAAGACCTCGCTGGCGCCGGGCTCGACCGTGGTCACCGACTACCTCGAGAGCGCCGGCCTGACCGAGTACCTCGACGCCCTCCAGTTCAACCTGGTCGGCTACGGCTGCACGACCTGCATCGGCAACTCGGGGCCGCTGGCGGAGGAGATCTCGGCGGCGATCGCCGAGAAGGACCTGGCGGTCTGCGCGGTCCTCTCCGGCAACCGCAACTTCGAGGGCCGGATCAACCAGGACGTGAAGGCGAATTACCTCGCCAGCCCGCCGCTGGTCGTCGCCTACGCCCTCGCCGGGCGGATGGACATCGACCTCGTCAACGAGCCGCTGGGCGAGGGCTCCGACGGCGAGCCGGTCTACCTGCGCGACGTCTGGCCCAGCGCCGAGGAGATCAAGGAGGTTGTCGGCGCCTCGGTTGCCTCAGAGATGTTCACCCGCAACTACGCCGGCGTCTTCGACGGCGACGAGACCTGGAACGCGGTCGAGGTCCCCGCGGGCGATCGCTACACCTGGCCCGACTCGACCTATGTGCGTCAGCCAAGCTTCTTCGAGCAGATGCCGGCCGACCCGCCCGGGGTCGAGCCGATCGCCGGCGCGCGGGCGCTGGCGGTCCTTGGCGATTCGATCACCACCGACCACATCTCGCCGGCCGGGGCGATCAAACGCGACGGCCCGGCCGGGCGCTGGCTGGTCGAGCAGGGCGTCGGGCCGGGCGACTTCAACTCCTACGGCGCCCGCCGCGGCAACCACGAGGTGATGATCCGCGGCACCTTCGCCAACATCCGCCTCCGCAACCAGCTGGTCGATCGGGCCGGCGGCTTCACCCGTCACTTCCCCGGCGGCGAGGCAGAAATACCGATCTACGACGCGGCGATGTCCTACGCCGACGAAGGGGTGCCGCTGGTGGTGCTGGCGGGCAAGGAGTACGGGTCAGGCTCCTCGCGCGACTGGGCGGCGAAGGGTACGAAGCTGCTCGGGGTGCGGGCTGTGATCGCCGAGAGCTTCGAGCGCATTCATCGCTCGAACCTGATCGGCATGGGTGTGCTTCCGCTCCAGTTCGCCGACGGAGACAGCGTCGGGTCACTCGGCCTCAGCGGCAAGGAGAGCTTCGACTTCAGCGACCTCGAAGAGGGCAGCGCCAAGTCCGTGACCGTCACTGCCATGAGCGATGACGGATCCTCCACCGAGTTCACCGCAACCGTACGCCTGGACACGCCGAACGAGGTCACCTACTTCATAAACGGCGGCATCTTGCAGACCGTGCTGCGCAACCTCAGAGGGTAGGGTGCAGCGGGGCCGCGGGAGGCAGGGGGGTCCGCGCGACCCTCGCTGCACCTGCGCGTCGGTAGCCAGGGAGGGATGCCGACGCGGCCGTTCCCCTAGACGGGACTGTCCAGAGGGAACAGTCAGGGATTAGCTATACCGCCTCAACTCGACGCGGTCAAGCGTAATTAAGCGCCTTATGGGCGATCGGGCGCGCTTTGCGCCGGATCGACCCCCCGGGTGTCGGGGTCGGCGATTCCCCAGCCCCGGCGCTCGATCAGTTCGATTCCGATCACACTGCCGACCGGGCCGACCGGGGTAAGGGTCGCGGCGAGCAGGGTGTAAGGGGCCTCGTGGCGTACGCAAGCGGTCCAGATCACGATGCAGAGGGCGACGAAGCCGATCCCGTGCGCCCAGCCGAACACCATCGTCTCGGTTTCGTATCCGGGTACCAACCAGAACAGGATCAGCGCCGAGAAGATCGCCAGCTCGAACCAGGAAAAGCGCTTCACCCAGACGAACAGGCGCCCTGGAACGGGCTTCTCGAAGGGGCGGCCGGCCATCGGCGATCAGGCGCCGGGCGTAAGAGCGGTGAGGACTATTCGTTCCTGCTCGAGCGCGTGGGCGCCCGAGTAACCCTCCCCGGGGCTGGCGCGGCCGACGCGGCCGATGTAGGTCAGGTCGACCCCCTCCGGCAGTACGTCGGGCATGCGACGGGACATCACCTTCCAGGCGCCCATGTTGCGCGGCTCCTCCTGGACCCAGGCGATCTCCTTCAGGTTCGGGTAGGTGGCGATCAGGTTCTCCAGCTTTTCCTTGGCGAAAGGGTAGAGCACCTCGACCCGGGCGATCGCGACGTTCTCGGCGCTGTCGCGGCGCTCTGAGGCATCGATGTCGAAGTACACCTTGCCGGTGCAGAGCACCAGCCGCTCGACCTTCTCGCGGCGGTCGGCCGCCTTGGGGTCGTCGAGGATGAAGTGCAGCTCGCCCTCGGTCAGGTCCTCGAGGCCGGCGGTGGCGCGGTCGAGGCGCAGCAGGCCCTTGGGAGTGAAGACGATCAGCGGCCGCGGCTTGCGGATCAGCGCCTGGCGGCGCAGCAGGTGGAAGTACTGGGCGGCGGTGGTGGGGTAGGCGATGCGGATGTTGCCCTCGGCGCCGAGGGCGAGGAAGCGCTCGATGCGGGCGCTCGAGTGCTCCGGGCCCGAGCCCTCGTAGCCGTGGGGGAGCAGCATCGTCAGCCGGCTGGTCTGGCCCCACTTCGCCTCGCCGGAGACGATGAAGCTGTCGATGATCACCTGAGCGGCATTGGCGAAGTCGCCGAACTGCGCCTCCCAGAGGACCAGCGCGCTCGGCGTCGCCGCCGAGTAGCCGTACTCGAAGCCGAGGCAGGCGATCTCCGAGAGTGGGCTGTTGTAGAGCTCGAAGGGCGCCGTGGCGTCCTCGAGGTTCTTCATCGGCGTGTATTTGAGCCCGGTGTTCTCGTCGTGGAGGACGAGGTGGCGGTGGGAGAAGGTGCCGCGCTCGGAGTCCTGGCCGGTGAGGCGGATGTGGACCCCCTCGGTCAGCAGCGAGCCGAAGGCGAGGGCCTCGGCCTGGCCGAAGTCGATCGCGGCCGACTCCAGCGCGTCGATGCGCTTGTCGAGCGGGCGGCGCAGCTTGCGGTGGACGTTGAAGCCCTCGGGCGTCTTCAGCAGCGTTTGGTTGAGAGCGCGCAGCTTCTCGGCCGGGACGGCGGTGTCGACCGCCGGGCTGGCGGTGCGGTCGAGCAGTTCGCCGGTGCTGGTGGTGATGCCGGTGACGGTCGGGTCCTCGTAGTCGCCGGCCTCCATCTTCTCCCGCAGCCCCTTCAGCGCCGCCGACATCTCCTCTTTGCGCTGGGTCGACTCGCGCTCGACGTCCTCGGCGCTGACCGCGCCCTCGCCGATCAGCTTCTCGGCGTAGATCTCCGAGACCGGCTTGTGGGACTTGATCGCCGCGGCCATCACCGGCTGGGTGTAGGCGGGCTCGTCGGTCTCGTTGTGGCCGAAGCGGCGGTAGCCGATCACGTCGATCAGGAAGTCGCGCCCCCAGCGCTCGCGGTAGGCCATCGCCAGCCGCACCGCGGCGGTGCAGGCCTCGACGTCGTCGGCGTTGACGTGGACGATCGGGACGTTGAAGCCCTTCGCCATGTCGGCCGCGTAGGGGGTCGAGCGGGAGTCCTCGGGATCGGTGGTGAAACCGACCTGGTTGTTCTGGATGATGTGGATGGTGCCGCCGGTGCTGTAGCCCTTCAGCGCCTGCAGGTTGAGCGTCTCGGCGACGACTCCCTGGGCCGGGAAGGCGGCGTCGCCGTGGAGCAGGACCGGGACCGCGCGTTTGGGGTCGTGGCGCAGCTCGGCGCCCTCGAACTCCGACTGCAGGAAGCGGGCGCCGCCGGTGACGACCGGGTCGACGAACTCGAGGTGGCTCGGGTTCGGGTAGAGGCGGACCGAGATCTTCTCGCCTTCGGAGGTCTCGTAGACGCCGCGGTGGCCGTAGTGGTACTTGACGTCGCCGGTGCCGCCGTGGGGGATCGCCGCGACGGCCTTGACCGCGTCGATCCGCTTCGACCCCTCGAACTCGGCCAGGATCGACTCCACCGGCCGCCCGAGGTTGTGGGCGAGGACGCTGAGCCGGCCGCGGTGGGCCATCCCGAAGACGACCTCCTCGGCACCGGAGCGGTGCGAGATCGTGACCAGCTCGTCGAGCATCGGCACGACCACGTCGAGGCCCTCGATCGAGAACATCTTCTGGCCCAAATACGCTTTCTCGAGGAAGCGCTCGAACTGGAAGACGTCGATCAGGCGGTGCAGCAGACGGTGCTTCTCGTCGTCGGAAAGCGGCTGGCGGTGAGCGCCGGTCTCGATCATTTCCCGCAGCCAGATCCGCTGCTGGTGCGAGGAGAGGTGCTCGACCTGGTAGCCGATCGTGCCGCAGTAGGTGGTCCGCATCCGCGGCAGCGCCTCCAGCAGCGTTTCGCCCGGGGCGCCGATCCGCAGGATGTGAGCCGGGATCCGTTCCATCAGCTCCGGCGTCAGGTTGACGTTCTCCGGCTGCAGCGCCGGGTCGCCTTTGGGCTCGGAGCCGAGCGGGTCGAGGTGGGCGGCGAGGTGGCCGTGGGTGCGGTATGCCTTGAGCACCGAGGTCGCCGCCTGCACCGCCTGCAGCAGCCCCTCGTCGACCTCGCCGGGGGCGGTGGTCGGTTCGGCGCCGGGGGCGGCGGCGCCGAGCGGCAGCGCCGAAGCAGAGGCGGGATGGGCCGAGGTGACGCCGGCGGCGTCGATGCCGAGGTCGGCGGCGACCGCCTCGTAGAAGCCGTCCTCGCCCTGGAGAAGCTGCTCGACCCGGCGCAGGAAGGCGCCCGACTGGGCGCCCTGGATCACCCGGTGGTCGTAGGTCGAGGTCAGCGTCATCACCTTCGAGACGCCCAGCTGCTTGATCCGTTCCGGCGAGGCGTGCAGCCACTCCGGCGGATAGGCGATCGAGCCGGTGGCGATGATCGCGCTCTGGCCGCTGAGCAGGCGCGGCACCGAGGCGACGGTGCCGATCCCGCCCGGGTTGGTGAGTGAGATGTTGGTGCCCTGGAAGTCGTCGGCGGTGAGCTTGCTCTCGCGGGTCTTCGCGATCAGCTCCTCGTAGTAGGAGTGGAAGCCGGCGAAGTCGAGGCTCTCCGAGCCCTTGATCGCCGGCACCATCAGGGTGTGGCTGCCGTCCTTCTTCTCGACGTCGACGGCGATGCCGAGGTTGATCGGGCCGCCCTCGATCGCGAACGGCTTGCCCTCGCGCGTCTCGAAGGTCCGCACCATCACCTCGAAGTCCTTGGTCGCCTGCACGATCGCCCAGGCGACGAGGTGGGTGAAGGAGACCTTCAGGCCGCGCTCTTTCAGCACCACGTTGATCGCCCTGCGCTTGGCGTCGAGCGTGTCCACCGCGATTGTCCGGAACGAGGTCGCGGTCGGCACCTCGCGGCTCTCGTCCATCGCCTTGGCCAGCATCGCCGCGGGCCCCCGGAGCTGCTGGGGAGCGCCGGCGGCGATCGCAACGGCACCGTTTCCCCCTCCGTTCCCGGCCGAGAGCACGTCGTCCTTGGTGACCTTCGAACCAGGACCGGATCCGCTGACCGACCCAAGATCGACGCCGGTGGCCGCCGCAACCCGCCGGGCGACGGGAGTCGCGCGCACGTCTTGGGAACCGCCGTTGCCGACCGTCCCGGCACCGTTTCCACCGCTCGCCGGCGGGTGGCCAGGGGGAGTCGTCGAGGACAAACCGGCGGGCTCGCCCGCAGGCGACTCCCCCTGGCCAGGCCCCGCCGTTGGGCCGCTGGAACCCGCGGAGGAGCCGTCGCCTTCGCCCGCTTCCATTTCAGCGAGTGGAGCCCCCACCGGGACCTCGTCGTCGACCGAGGCGACAAGCTTGGTGATCACGCCGCTGGTCGGTGCCGGAACCTCGGCGTCGACCTTGTCGGTGGAGACCTCGACGACGGTGTCGCCCTCGTTGACGAAGTCGCCCTCCGCGACGTGCCACTCGAGGACGATGCCCTCGGTCACCGACTCGCCCATCTCAGGCATGGCTATCTGCACGGTGGCCGTCTCTGGCATTTCTTCGTTGGAGTCTATGAAACCCGACGTATGGGCAGCGGGTCGAGATACGCTGGCAGCCGATGAGCTACTTCGTCACCGGGGCAACTGGATTCATCGGCCGCAATCTGGTCGAGCGGCTGCTGCAGCGCGAGGGCACGATCTACGCCCTTGTCCGAGCCGGTTCGCGGGGGCGGCTGGAGGAGCTGCGCACCGGCTGGGGCGCCGACGGGGCGCGCGTCGTCCCGGTTGCGGGCGACCTCACCCAGCCCGGCCTCTCGGTCTCCGAGGAGGACCTGGTCGAGATGCGCGGCGAGATCGACCACTTCTTCCACCTGGCGGCGATCTACGACATCGCCGCCGACGCCGAGGCACAGGAGATCGCCAACGTCGAGGGGACCAGGCACGCGATCGAGCTCGCCGGCACCGTCGAGGCCGGCTGCTTCCACCAGGTCAGCTCGATCGCCGCGGCGGGGCTCTACCGCGGCGAATGGCGCGAGGACATGTTCGACGAGGCGCAGCGCCTCGACAACAACCCCTACTTCCGCACCAAGCACGAGTCCGAGCGGCTGGTCCGCGAGGAATGCCCGCGTCCCTGGCGCGTCTACCGGCCGGGGATCGTCGTCGGCGACTCGCGCACGGGCGAGATCGACAAGATCGACGGGCCCTACTACTTCTTCAAGGCGCTGCAGCGGGCGCGGCGGGTGCTGCCGTCGTGGCTGCCGGCGATCGGGATCGAGGGCGGCGAGATCAACATCGTCCCGGTCGACTACGTCGCCTCGGCGATCGACCACATCGCCCACAAGCCGAAACTCGACGGGCGCGCCTTCCACCTCACCGATCCCGACCCGAGGACCGCGGGCGAGGTGATCAACCTCTTTGCCAAGGCGGCCGACGCGCCGCAGACGTCGGTCCGCCTCGGCACCGACGTGACCGAGCCGGCGACCAGCGCGATTCGCGGCGCGCTGAAGCTGTTCCCACCGGCCAAGCGGGTGGTCAAGGCGGTCGCCGGTGAGCTGGGCCTGCCCGCCTCGGTGCTCACCTACGTCGACTACCCGACTCGCTTCGACTCCAGCGGCGCTCAGGCGGCGTTGAAGGGCTCCGGCATCGAGGTGCCGCCGCTGGAGAGCTACGCGACGCGGATCTGGGACTACTGGGAGCGCAACCTCGATCCCGACCTCTTCGAGGACCGCTCGCTGGCCGGCGCCGTGCGGGGCAAAATCGTCCTCATCACCGGCGCCTCCTCGGGGATCGGCAAAGCGACCGCGGTCAAGGTCGCCGACGCCGGCGCGACGGTGCTGCTGGTCGCCCGCTCGATCGAGAAGCTGGAGGAGACCAAGGAGGAGATCCTCGCCGCCGGCGGCTCCGCCCACATCCACCGCTGCGACCTCGCCGACATCGACGACATCGAGCGGATGGCGGCCGAGGTGCTGGCCTACCACGGCCACGTCGACATCCTCGTCAACAACGCCGGCCGCTCGATCCGCCGCTCGGTCGCGCTCTCCTATGATCGCTTCCACGACTACGAGCGGACGATCCAGCTCAACTACCTCGGCGCCCTGCGGCTGATCCTCTCGCTGCTGCCGGCGATGCGGGCCCGCAAGTCCGGCCACATCATCAACATCAGCTCGATCGGGACACAGACCAACCCGCCGCGCTTCTCCGCCTACGTCGCCTCGAAGGCCGCGCTCGACGCCTTCAGTCGCGTGATCGCCTCCGAGATCGTCGAAGACAAGGTCCACATCACGACGATCAACATGCCGCTGGTGCGGACGCCGATGATCGCGCCGACGCGGATGTACGACATGTTCCCGGCGATCACCCCCGAGGAGGCGGCGGAGATGATCGCCAAGGCGATGGTCAACCGGCCGAAGAAGGTCGCGACCAAACTCGGCAACTTCGGCGAGCTGCTCTACGCGGTGGCGCCGAAGGCGAGCGACACGATCCTCAACACCGCCTACAAGCTGTTCCCGGACTCGCAGGCGGCGAAGGGGAAAGACAGCGAGGCGCGGGAAAAAGCCCCCTCGACCGAGGCTGTCGCGTTCGCGCACCTGATGAAAGGCGTGCACTGGTAGCGCAGCGGAGGCTGAAGCACTGGGGGTGGGGGTACGAGGACCAGGCCCCCACGGCTACGCAGATGCGGGAGGCCGCCGAAGGGATCCGGGAGAGGTTCGGGTTCGGGGGAGAGGTCCAGAAGCCGGTCGCGCTGAGGGAGGTGAAGCTGCGCAAGGCGCGGCTCGAAGCGCCGGAGGGGCTTGGCGACCTGTTCTCGGGAGATCACTACGAGCGGGTTTCGCATGCGCTGGGCAAGGCGTATCGGGATGTGGCGCGGGGGTTCCGGGGAGAGTTCGAGAATCCGCCGGACCTGGTGGCGTTTCCCAAGGACGAGTCGGAGATCGAGACGGTCTTGAGCTGGGCTGAGGCCGAGGGGGCGGCGGTGATTCCGTTCGGCGGCGGTACCAGCGTCGTCGGCGGGGTCGAGGCGCGACTCGGCGAGCGGCCGGTGGTGACGATGGACCTGCGGCTGCTCGACCGGGTGCTGGAGGTCGATCCGGGATCGCTGGCGGCGCGGATCCAGGCGGGGGCGACCGGGCCGCGGCTGGAGGAACAGCTGCGCGAGCACGGGCTGACCCTGCGCCACTTTCCGCAGTCCTTTGAGTACGCGACCCTCGGCGGCTGGATCGCGACCCGCGCCGGCGGCCACTTCGCGACGCTCCTCACCCACATCGACGACCTGGTCGAGTCGGTGCGGGCGATCACCCCGCGCGGGACCTGGGAGAGCCGGCGGCTGCCGGGCTCCGGCGCCGGGCCTTCGCCGGACCGGATGCTGCTCGGCTCCGAGGGCGTCCTCGGAGCGATCTCCGAGGCCTGGGTGCGGGTGCGGCCCCGCCCCGAGTTCAAGGCCTCGGCGGGAGTCGAGTTCAGCGACTTCATCGCCGCGGCCACCGCGGCTCGTGAGATCTCCCAGTCCGGCCTCTACCCATCCAACTGCCGCCTGCTGGACGCTTCTGAGGCGGAGCTGACCGGCGCCGGCGATGGCAGGTCGGCCCTGCTGATCCTCGGCTTCGAGTCCCCCCACCATCCCGTCGACCCCTGGATGGAGATCGCGCTGGAGATCGCCAAGGAGCACGGCGGCGCCCCAAAACCGGGGCCGACGGGCCGAAATGTCGGCTCTGGCGCAACAAATCGGCCCGTCGACGGCGGTGGCGAGGACGCGGTGGGGGCTTGGCGGGGGGCGTTTCTCCTGGCTCCGTACCTGCGCGACACCTTTGTCGCCTGCGGGGTGCTTTCGGAGACCTTCGAGACGGCGATCACCTGGGACCGCCTGGAGGAGTTCCACGCGACCGTGATGGAGACGACCCGCGCCGCGGTCGCCGAGGTCACCGGCGCCCCGCGGGAGGGAGCCGGGGCGCCGCGGGTCAGCTGCCGCTTCACCCACGTATATCCCGATGGCGCCGCCCCCTACTTCACGGTGCTGGCGCCCGCCGTGCGCGGTGGCGAGGTCGAGCAGTGGGACGAGATCAAGGCCGCCGTCTCCGAGGCGCTGATCGAGGGCGGCGGCACGATCACCCATCACCACGCCGTCGGCCGCGACCACCGCCCCTGGTACGACCGCCAGCGTCCGGCCCCGTTCGCCGCGGCGCTGCGCGCCGCCAAGGCCGAGCTCGACCCCGCCGCCATCCTCAACCCCGGCGTCCTGATCGACCCGGCATGACCGAGGTCGCAGTTGTGCCCGGTATGCGGGCACAAATACGACCTGACGACGGGGATGACGCCGCTCGGCGGTACCCTGTCGCGACTCGATATCCCGGCTCGGCGACGATCGCTCGCCCTGTCGCTCTCACCGATGGAAACGATCACTTCGGAACAACCGACCGTGCCGGCTGAGGCAGTGAAGCCCGAGGATCCCGAGCCGGTCGTGCCGCGGCGCTCGCCGCTGCGGGCGGCGATCAAGACGGGGCGACCGAAGGAGTGGATCAAAAACGTCTTCGTCTTCGCCGGCCTGCTCTTCTCCGGCAAGTTCAACCAGCCCCACGACGTGCTGGAGGCGTTCCTGACCTTCGTCGCCTTCTGCCTGATCTCGAGCGCCGGCTACTTCGTCAACGACCTGATCGACGTCGAGCTCGACCGCAAGCATCCGACCAAGCGCTTCCGTCCGCTCGCCGCGCGCGAGCTCTCGGAGAGCGTCGCGAAGACGATCGCCCCGGTGCTCGCCCTGGTCGCGATCGCGCTCGCCTTCGCGGCGGTCAACTGGCAGGTCGGGCTGATGGTCGTCGGCTACGGCATCGCCCAGATGGCCTACAGCTTCGGCCTCAAGCAGATCGTGATCATCGACGTGATGACGCTGGCGGGCCTCTTCATCCTCCGCGTCGCCGCCGGCGCCAGCGCCGTCGAAGCCCACGCCTCCGAGTGGCTGATCCTCTGCACCGGCATGCTCGCCGCCTTCCTCGGCTTCACCAAGCGCCGCCAGGAGGCGGTCTCCGAGCTGCACGAGGGGACCTCGACCCGCCCGGTCCTCGAGCACTACTCGCTCCCCTTCCTCGACCAGATGGTCTCCATGGTCACCACCGGCACGGTGATCAGCTACGCGATCTACACCGTCAACTCACCGCTGATCGGCAGCCAGATGATGCTGACGATCCCCCCCGTCGTCTACGGGATCTTCCGCTACCTCTACCTGATCTACGACCGCTCCGACGACCGCTCGATGGCGGCGATCGTCGCCGGTGACCGCGGCATCCAGGCCGCCGGCGCCTCCTACGCCCTGATCGCCTTCCTGCTCCTCTACGTCTTCAACTAAGGGCTTGATCCCGCAGTGGGGTTTGGCGAGCTTCGGGATAAAGGGGGACGAGCTTCCCGCCGCCGCTTTCTGGGACTACGCCAGCTCGACGTCCTCAGCCACGCCCTCCATCAGGTAGAAGCGGGCGCGTCCGAGCTCTTCGCCGTCGACCTGGACGACGGCGGCGTGGGGGCCGGCGGTGGTGAAGCCGGCGGTGGCTGCGATCGACATCACCAGGCGCTGCTCCTGGCCGGCGGGCATGCCGGGGGGGCGGCCGGTCTCGAAGTTGGCGGTCAGGCCCTCGCCGAGCTCGACCCCGTCGGGGTCCTGGATCGTCACCACGAGCTCGTGCGGGCTGTTGGTCTCGTGCCAGGCGACGTCGACGCCGAGGCCGATGTGGAAGGACCACTCGTGCGGCAGCTCCGGCAGGCGCAGGACGTTCCAGCCGCCGCCGGTCAGGTAGAGCTTGCCGTTGACCGCCTCGCTATGGTCGGAGAGCAGGACGAAGCCGATGTTCATGGCGCCTCCGGGTAGGGGATGACCGGCAGGTCGGGGACCAGCTGGACCTTGCCGTCGCGGCTGAACTGGAGGTCGATCTTCTCGTCCTTGCGGTAGGTGCCGAAGAGGCCGAGGTACATCGCCAGCCAGCGCCCGGTGCCCACTTTCTCCTTGATGATCGGCCGGCTGAAGGCGATCTCACGGCCCTCGATCGCGTAGAGGTCGCGGCTCTGCTCGACGCCGTTGATGAAGACCGTGAACGGCGGTTCGGCGCCGGCCGGCAGCTTCACGCGCTCGCCGGCGGCGTAGCTGCCCTTGGGAACCTCGCTGCTGGAGCCTTTGTCGCTCATCCGTCTGCTTCGAGAGTCTCGCGCACGAGGTCGAACGGCGTCTCGTGGTTGCTCGGGTCGAGCTCCTCGCGTCCGACCCCACCCCGGAAAGGCACGAAGGCCCCGTCGCCGCGCACGTCGACCCCGGCGACCGGCTTGCGCAGCAGTCCGCGGCCGGTCAGCTGCAGCCGCGCGTGCACCTGATCCCCCGGCCCGTAGTCCCGCAGCGAGGAAACCCCCTTCACCGGCCCCTCGCTTCTGATCTCCATGGCCCGAGCCCGCATCGCGGCGACGGCCTCGTCGAGGTCAGCGAAGCTCTGATGCTCCACCTCGGATCCGTGTCGCACGGTCAGCCTCCACTTCGGACGAGCCACGGCGCCAGGGTACGGGATCGGGAAAGGGACCCGGTGTCCCTTCCCGGCTCGTCTCGCTCAGGCGCCCCGCCTGGGCCTTTTGGGGCGCCGCGCCGGCGGCCCGACGATTTTGTCGGGGCCGTCACGGTCGGCGATCGGCACGTAGTCCAGCTCGCGGGCACCGGTGTAGATCTGCCGCGGCCGGGCGATTTTGGTCGCCGGGTCTTCATGCATCTCCATCCACTGCGAGACCCAGCCGGCGGTGCGGGGAATGGCGAAGATCACCGTGAACATGTTGGCGGGGATCTCCATCGCCTCGTAGATGATTCCGGAGTAGAAGTCGACGTTCGGGTAGAGCTTGCGAGAGGTGAAGTAGTCGTCGTCGAGCGCCCGTTTCTCCAGCTCACGGGCGATCTCGACCAGCGGGTTGTACTCGGTCGCGGCGAAGACCTCGTCCATGTGCTGCTGGATGATCCGCGCCCGCGGGTCGTAGTTTTTGTAGACGCGGTGGCCGAAGCCCATCAGTTTCGCTTCGCGGGTTTTGACCTTCTCGAGGAAGCCGGGGATGTTGTCGACCGAGCCGATCTCCCGCAGCATTTTCAGCACCGCCTCGTTGGCGCCGCCGTGCAGCGGGCCGTAGAGGGCGGCGATGCCGGCGGCGACCGCCGAATAGGGATCGACGTCGGAGGAGCCGACACCGCGGACCGCGTTCGTCGAGCAGTTCTGTTCGTGGTCGGCGTGGAGGATGAAGAGGACGTCGAGGGCGCGCGAGAGCGCTTCCTTCGGCATGTGTTTGGCTTCCGTTTTCTTAAACATCATCGAGAGGAAGTTCTCGGAGAAGTTGAGGTCGTTGTCCGGGTAGACGTAGGGGAAGCCCATGTTGTGCCGGTAGGAGAAGGCGGCGAGCGTCGGCACCTTGGCGATCAGGCGGACCGCGGACATGTAGCGCTCTTCGGGGTCGTTGATCTGCTTCGCGTCCGGGTAGAAGGTCGAGAGCGCGCCGACGCCGGAGACGAGCATCCCCATCGGGTGGGCGTCGTAGCGGAAGCCCTCGAAGAACTGCTTCAGATCCTCGTGGACGTAGGTGTGGTGGGTGATGTCGAAGGTCCAGCGCTCGAGCTGGGGCCGGGTCGGCAGCTCGCCGAAGATCAGCAGGTAGGCGGTCTCGAGGAAGGTCGATTTCTCGCAGAGCTGCTCGATCGAGTAGCCGCGGTGTTCGAGGATGCCGGCGTCGCCGTCGATGTAGGTGATCGAGGAGCGGCAGGAGGCGGTGTTGGTGAAGGCCGGGTCGTAGGACATCAGCCCGAAATCGTCCTCGGAGACCTTGATCTGACGCAGGTCCATCCCCTTAACGGTGCCATCCTCGATCGGCAGCTCGTAGGTCTCGCCGGTGCGGTTGTCGGTGACGGTCAGCGACTCCCTGTCGCCGGCGCTGGAGCCATCGGCGTTTGCGTCTTGGGTCTGCTGCTCGGTGGCCATGGCCCCTCCTTCAGAAGCTTGTATGCAAGAGGCCGCAGTATCGCAGTTCAGCCACCCCGGCCTGTTGCCGAGTTGGGTGGGAGCGCGGCTACTCGGCGGCGGTCGCGAGCCCGTCGAACTGGGTCATCGCGCGCAGCGTCTCGTAGCGCTCGTCGATCTCCTCGCGGCTGAGCCGGGAGACGCGCTCGGTGCCGAACTCCTCGACGTTGAAGGAGGCGAGGACGGTGCCGTAGCCCATCGCCCGACGCAGGTGGGTGTCGTCGAGCCCGCCTTCGGGGCCGTCGAGGTAGCCGAAGAAGCCACCGGCGAAGCTGTCGCCGGCGCCGGTCGGGTCGCGGACGTCCTCCAGCGGGAAGCCCGGCAGGGCGAAGAAGCCGTCCTTGGTGAACAACGCCGCGCCGTACTCGCCCTGCTTGGCGACTACCGCGCGCGGTCCCAGGGCCATCACGGCGCGGGCGGCGCGCGCCAGGTTCGACTCGCCGGTGAGCTGGCGGATCTCGGCGTCGTTGACGACCAGGCAGTCGACCTCGGCGACCGCTGCCAGCAGCGAGTCCCTGGCGGTTTCGATCCAGAGGTTCATCGAGTCGAGGCCGCTGAAGCTGGCCGCGGCGCACTGGGCGCGCACCTGGCGCTGTAGGTCGGGCTGGATGTTGGCGAGGAAGAGGGTGTCGGCCGCCCGCGAGCGCTCCGAGAGCTTCGGCTCGAACTCGGCGAAGACGCCGAGCTGGGTGTCCTCGGTGTGGGCGACGTTGAGGTCGAACTCGTAGCGGCCCCGCCAGAAGAAGGACTTCTCTCCGGCGACCCGCTCGATGTCGTCGGTGAGGACGCCGCGCCGCTCCAGCACCTCGAACTGCTCGGCGCCGAAGTCGTCTCCCACCGGCCCGACCGGGCGCACCTCGGTGAAGAAGCTGGCGGCGAGGGAGAAATGGACGGCGGCGCCGCCGAGCATGCGCTCGCGCTCCCCGAACGGGGTCTTGACTGCGTCAAAGGCGATCGATCCGACGACGGTCAGGGCCATGCGGACGGCAGCCTAGCGGCTCCCCTGCGAGACTCAGCTGCCGATGAAGGCGATTCAGCTGCAGCAGTTCGGCGGGCCCGACGTGCTCGAACACGTCGAGGTCGACGATCCCGCTCCCGGAGCGGGCGAGGTCGTGGTCGAGGTCTCCCGCTGCGGGGTCAACTTCGCCGACACCCACACCACCCGCAACGATTACCTGGCCGAGCAGTCGCTGCCGCTGATTCCGGGCGCCGAGATCAGCGGTCGCACCGCCGACGGCCGCCGGGTCGCGGCCCTGCTCGGCAGCGGTGGCTACGCGCAGAAGGTCGTCGTCCCCGAGTCGCTGCTGATCCCGGTTCCGGACGAGGTCGACGACGACCAGGCAGCGGCGGTGCTGCTGCAGGGGCTGACCGCCGTGGCGCTGGTCCGGCGCTGCGCCCGGATCGAGGCCGGCGAGACGATCGTGATCGAGGCCGCCGCCGGCG
>OLLT01000259.1_pt1 | contig 17158 bp, 20 predicted proteins | sample 1604621 | NCBI WGS metagenome assembly OLLT01 (sample SAMEA104055725, study PRJEB20765) | soil metagenome | biome: Arctic tundra; feature: Polygonal ground; material: soil | place: USA | collected 2011-09 | depth 0-0.5 m | reverse complement strand
GCGCAGGGCGTCGATCTCGCGCAGCTCTTCCTGGATCGCGATCTCGGTAGCGAGGTATTCGCCCTCGCCGAAATGGGCCCAGGAGAGGGCGCCGCCGAGGCTCCAGAGGAAGAGGCTGGGCCAGCCCTCGCAGCCGTAGGCCGCCCAGAGATCGCGGTCGGCGTCGATCGCGACGGGGAGTTCGACGCCGAGGCTCGAGAGCCCCGCCGTGACGGCCCTGGGCTCGGCGCTGAACGGGAAGCGAGGCGCCTGGACGCCGATCACGCTCAGGCCCGCCTCCCGATAGCGCCGCGACCACTCGCTCAGGTAGGGCAGGGTGCGGATGCTGTTGAGCTGGGCAAAGTCGATGAAGTGGACGATCGCCGGGCCGCCGGCGGTCAGCGCCGGCATCGACTCGGGCTCGGTCCCGACCCAGGTCAGCCCGTGCGGCAGGTCGGGGGCGGCGATGTTGTCGCGTCCGGGGCGCATCCCCTGACGTTATCTGGGGCCGGGACCAATAGAGTCTGCCGACGCTGCCGCTCGCCCACCTCGGACACTTCCTCTGGATCTTCTACGTGATCCCGGTCCTCATCGTGATCGGGGGGATAGTCCGCTCGACGTTCCTCGAGAAGCGCCGTGAAAAGAAAGACGACCCACCGGGTGGGTGACCCGAGGGGGGCAGGTCCCGCCCGGCGGCTCGGCCTTCTTTTAGAGGATCTCGGCGAGGCGCTTCTCGAGTGCCGCCGAGATCTCGTCCCGGACGGGCCCCACGGCCAGCCGTTCCACCAGCGACTCGAGGAAGCCTTCGATGATCAGCGACTTGGCCGCCGCCGGGTCGAGCCCACGCGAGGTCAGGTAGAAGAGCTGCTCCTTGTCGATCTGGGCGATCGCGGCGGCGTGGGTGCAGCGGACGTCGTCGGCGAGGATCTCGAGGCCCGGGATCGCGTCGGCGTGGGCCTCGGTCGAGAGCAGCAGGTTGCGGCTCTCCTGGAAGGCGTCGGTCTGCTGGGCGCCGGGGTCGACCTTGATCATGCCCCGCCAGACGGCGGTCGCGCCGGCGGCGAGGACGCCGCGGAAGGCGAGGTCGGAGTTGGTGTTCGGCGCCGCGTGCTCCTGGGTGGTGTCGTAGTCGAGGTGCTGGCCGGGCCCGCCGGCGTAGCCGCCGGTGACCCGCGCCTCGGAGCCCGGGCCGGCGAGCTTGGTCTCCATCCGCACCTTGCCGCGGGAGGAGCCGAAGCCGAGGGCGGCCCAGTCCAGGCGCGCGTCGCGCTCGACCTGGGCGCGCTGGGTGGCGAAGATCCAGGCCGACTCGGAGATGTCCTGGGTGTTGACGTAGCGCAGAGTCGCCGCCTGGCCGACGCTGAGCTCGACGACCGAGTTGAGCATCGCGTCGACGTCGTCGTCGGGCGAGGACCAGTGCTCCCAGACCTCGGCCTCGGCGCCCTCCTCGAGCACGACCAGGGTGCGCCAGTTGATCGCGGCGCCGCCGGCGTCGACCGGAACCTCGATCCGGATCGGCTCCGCCACGGTGACGCCGCGCGGCACATGGACGAGGACGCCGTCGCGCCAGCCCGCCTCGTTGCGGGCGACGAAGGGATCCTCGATCGGGACCAGGGATCCGAGGTGCTGGTGCAGCAGCTCTGCGTGGGAGGAGAGGGCCTCGGATAGCGAGACCACGGTCGCGCCCTCGGCTCCAACCACCTCCACCTCGGCGCCGGCCGCCGCGTAGGAGCCGATGTCGAGGCCGGAGAGGTCGGTGAATTCCCAGCCCTTCGCCTTCTGATCGGGCAGCGGCAGGCTCTCGGTCAGAGAGGCGCCGCGTTGGCGCCTCTCTGCGAGCCAGGCGGGTTCGGTCGCGACCTCAGCCAATTGAGCCCTCCATCTGCAGCTCGATCAGCCGGTTGAGCTCGACCGCGTACTCCATCGGCAGCTCTTTGGTCACCGGCTCGATGAAGCCGTTGACGATCATCTTCGAAGCCTCCTCCTCGCTGAGCCCGCGGCTCTGCAGGTAGAAGAGCTGCTCGTCGCCGATTTTCGAGACCGTGGCCTCGTGGCCGACGTCGGCGTCGTTCTCGTCGATCCTGATCGTCGGGTAGGTGTCCGATCGCGAGTCCTCGTCGAGCAGCAACGCGTCGCAGACGACCTTGGAGCGGGATTCGGCCGCCCCGTCTGCGACTTCGAGCAGTCCGCGGTAGGTCGCCCGGCCGCCGTCCTTGGAGATCGACTTGGAGAAGATCGAGGACGAGGTGCGGGGGGCGGCGTGGATGATCTTGCCGCCGGCGTCCTGATGCTGGCCGGCCCCGGCGAAGGCGATCGAGAGGATCTCGCCGTGGGCTTCGGGCCCCATCAGGTAGATCGACGGGTACTTCATCGTCAGTTTCGAGCCGAGGTTGCAGTCGACCCACTCCATCGTCGCCTTCTCGTGCGCGACGGCGCGCTTGGTGACGAGGTTGAAGACGTTCTGCGACCAGTTCTGGACCGTCGTGTAGCGGACCCGCGAGCTCTTTTTGGCGACGATCTCGACCACCGCGGAGTGCAGCGAGTCGCTGGAGTAGACCGGCGCCGTGCAGCCCTCGATGTAGTGGACGTCGGCACCCTCCTCGCAGATGATCAGCGTCCGCTCGAACTGGCCCATGTTCTCGGTGTTGATCCGGAAGTAGGCCTGCAGCGGCATCTCGACCTTGACCCCGGCCGGCACGTAGACGAAGGAGCCGCCCGACCAGACGGCCGAGTTGAGCGCCGCCAGTTTGTTGTCGTTGGCGGGGATGATCGTCGCCCAGTGCTCGCGGACGAGGTCCTCGTGCTCGCGCAGCGCCGTGTCCATGTCGGTGAAGATCACGCCCTGCGCCTCGAGCTTCTCGTTCACTTGGTGGTAGACCACCTCGGACTCGTACTGGGCGCCGACGCCGGAGAGGAATTTGCGCTCCGCCTCCGGAATGCCGAGTCGGTCGAAGGTGTTTTTGATGTCCTCCGGGACCTCGCTCCAGTCGCGGCTGTTCTTCTCCGAGGCGCGGACGAAGTAGTGGATGTCGTCCCAGTCGATCTGGCCGAGGTTGCCGCCCCATTCCGGGGTCGGGCGAGAGTAGAAGTGCTCGAGCGCCTTGAGGCGGAACTCGCGCATCCAGGCCGGCTCGTTCTTGTAGTCGGAGATCGATTCGACGACCTCACGCGAGAGTCCCTTCGGCGCTTTGTAGGCGTAGCCGGACTCCGAGTCGTGGAAGCCGAACTTCTCCTCGTAGTTGGCGTTGATGCCGGCCAGGTCTCTCTTCTCTGCGACTACCTCGGGCGTTGCCATGTTCAGTCGACCTCCAGGGTGATGGTGTCGTCCTCGATGGCTATCGGGAACGTTTGCACCGGGGTGAAGGCGGGGAGCGTCTTCGGCCTGCCGGTGCGCAGATCGAAGAGCGAGCCGTGACGGGGGCACTCGACGGTACAGGCCGCCGGGTCGAACTCGCCCTCGGCAAGCGGCCCGTTGTCGTGGGAACAGCGATCCTCGATCGCGTAAAGCGTGCCCTCGCAGTTGAAGACGCCGATCTTGCGCCCGTCGTGCTCGACCAGGCGCGTCGCGCCGGGCGGGAGCTCGGTGGCCGGGCAGACGGCGATCTTGGTTCCTGCGGTTTCGGTCAAGGGAATGCTCTGCTCCGTTGCGTAGCTAGTGCCGGATGAGACTTAATCCTACTTCTACGGTCGGATTTTAGCGGCCGGGCCTGGCCGGCCTCTTCACCAGATCGCGATGAGTTCCGACCGCCGGTCTGGTCTTATCCTCATACGACCACTTCGAGGAGAGGATCGAGGATGAGCAAGAGGACGAGTTATACGCCGGGAACGCCCTGCTGGGTGGACCTGGCGACGCCCGACGTCGAGGCCAGCGAGGCCTTCTACGGGCCGCTGCTCGACTGGGAGATCCCCGAGCTGCCGAGCTCGGCGGAAATGGGCGGCTACCGGCGGGCGAAAAAGAACGGCGCCGACGCCGCCGGGGTGATGCCGCTGATGCAGGAGGGGCAGCCGCCGGCCTGGTCGACCTATGTCGCGGTCGAGGACGCCGACGCCGTCACCGCTGCCGTCAAGGAGGCGGGGGGCAGCGTCATGGCCGAGCCGATGGACGTGATGGACCTCGGCCGGATGGCGGTCTTCGCCGACCCTGCCGGCGCCGTCTTCGGGATCTGGCAGGCGGGAACCTTCGCCGGGGCGGAGCTCGTCAACGAGTTCGGCGCCTTTGGCTGGAACGAGCTCGGCACCCGCGACACCGGCGCCGCCAAGGAGTTCTACGCGGCGGTCTTCGGCTGGGGATCCGACGCGCAGGACATGGGCGAGATGGGGACGTACACGAACTGGAAGGTCGGCGAGGCGATGGTCGGCGGCATGTTCGACATCAGCGGCGTCGTCCCCGACGAGGTGCCGGCCCACTGGCTGACCTACTTCACCGTCGAGGATCTCGACGCCGCGATGGAGAAGGTCAAGGCCGGCGGCGGGGACGTCAGGAACGGCCCGATCGAGATCCCGATCGGCCGCTTCTCCGTCGTCGCCGACCAGTTCGGCGCCGTCTTCGCCTTGATGCAACCAAACGAGGAGATGCCGGCCGACACGCCGTAGCACGCTACAGCGCCGCGGCTTCGCTCGGATCGCCGACCGTACCCTCGTCCTCCCATTCGGCGGCCTGGCCGAGGCCGGCGCTCTTGACGATCTTGAGGCCGAGCATCGCGCACTTCATCCGCGTCGCCGAGATCTCGATCCCGAGCAGCTCCAGCACGTACTCCTTCGGCAGTCGCAGCAGCTCCTGCCGCGATTTGCCGACCAGCTCGTCGGTCAGCAGCGAGGTCGCCGCGGTCGAGATCGCGCAGCCCTTGCCCTCGAAGGCGATCTCGGCGACGCGATCGTCGCCGTCGAGGCGGATCGTCACGTGCTGCTCGTCGCCGCAGAAGGGATTGGTGTCCTCGAACTCGAGGTCGGGACTCTCGACCCGGCCGAAGTTGTGGGGCCGCTTGTAGTGCTCGAGGATCTGGTCGCGATAGAGCTCGTCCATGGCCATCGAGGCTAGCGAAGCGCGGGCGTCACACCGCCGAGAAGACGCGCCGGGCGTCTTCGAGCCCGTCGACGAGACGGTCGATCTCGCCCGGCGTCGTGTAGACGCCGAAGCTGGCGCGCGCGGTCGCGGCGACGCCGAGGCGGTCCATCAGGATCTGGGCGCAGTGGTGGCCGGCGCGGACCGCGACCCCGTGGCGGTCGAGGATCTCGGAGACGTCGTGGGCGTGGATGCCCTCGATCTCGAAGGAGACCGGGCCGATCCGCTCCGGGCCCCGCGGCGGCCCGAAGACCGTGAGGCCGGGAACCTCGGCGACCCGCTCCAGCGCGTAGTCGGCGATCTGGCGCTCGTGCTCGCGCACCGCGTCCATCCCGATCGCGTCGAGCCAGCGCAGCGCCGATGCCATCCCGATCGCCTGCGCGATCGCCGGCGTCCCGGCCTCGAAGCGGGCGGGGGGCTCGGCATAGGTGGTGCCGGTGCGGGTGACCTTGCGGATCATCGAGCCGCCGCCGAGGAAGGGCGGGATCTCGCGCAGCAGGTCGAGGCGGGTCCAGAGGGCGCCGATCCCGGTCGGGCCGTAGAGCTTGTGGCCGGTCAGCGCGTAGAAGTCGACGCCGAGCGCGGCGACGTCGACCGGCAGCTTCGGGGCGGCCTGGGCGCCGTCGCAGAGGACGTGGGCGCCGCCCTCGTGGGCGAGCCTGGCGATCTCGGCGACCGGGTTCTCGGTCCCGAGCACGTTGGAGACGTGGGCCACGGCGACCAGCTTCGGTCCGCGTTCGAGCAGCTGCGCGAACGCCGCCATGTCGAGCAGTCCGTCGTCGTCGATCGGCGCCCAGTCGACCTCGGCCCCGACCCGCTCGGCGAGCTGCTGCCAGGGGACGATGTTGGAGTGGTGCTCCATCTCGGTCAGCAGGATGCGGTCGCCGGCGCCGACATTGGCGTCGCCCCAGGCGCGGGCGACGAGGTTGATCGCCTCGGTCGCGTTGCGGACGAAGACGATCTCGCGGCGGTCGGCGGCGCCGAGGTGATCGGCAACCGTCGCCCGCGCCCCCTCGTAGGCCTCGGTCGCCTCGGCCGAGAGGGTGTGGGAGCCGCGGTGGACGTTGGAGTGGTGGCGCCGCTCGTAGCCGTCGACCGACTTGATCGAGGCGAGGACGCGCTGCGAGCTGGCGCCGCTGTCGAGGTAGGCGACCGGCTGGCCGTGGACCTCGCGCTCGAGCGCGGGAAAGGCGGAGCGGACCTTCTCGATCGAGAACGACGTCGCGTGAGCGTTGCCGGCGGTCGTCGGCTCCATCGTCGGGAGGTCAGGCAGAGGCGCCCGCCTCGACCTCCTCGCGGATCCAGCCGTAGCCCTTCTCCTCGAGCACGCCGACCAGCTCCGGGCCGCCTTCCTTGACGATCCGGCCCTCGAACATGACGTGGACGTAGTCGGGTTTGACCATGTGCAGGATGCGCTGGTAGTGGGTGATGATCAGGACCCCCATGTCCGGCCCGGCGAACTTGTTGACGCCCTCGGCGACGGTCCGCAGGGCGTCGATGTCAAGGCCGGAGTCGGTCTCGTCGAGGACCGCGATCTCCGGCTTCAGCAGCGCCAGCTGCAGCAGCTCCATCCGCTTCTTCTCGCCGCCCGAGAAACCGTCGTTGAGGTAGCGGCTGGAGAAGTCTTTGGGGATGTTCGCCAGCGCCATCGCCTCCTGGGCGACCTTGGCGAAGTCTTTGATCTTGATCGCGTCCTCGCCCCGCGCCTCGCGCTGGGAGTTGATGATCATCCGCAGGTACTTGCTGACCGAGACGCCGGGAATCGCGACCGGGTACTGGAAGGCCATGAAGAGGCCGGCCTGGGAGCGCACGTCGGGATCTGCCTCGGTGATGTCCTCGCCCTTGAAGGTGATCGAGCCCTCGGTCACCTCGAGCGCGGGGTGGCCCATGATCACGTTGGCGAGGGTCGACTTGCCGGACCCGTTCGGTCCCATCAGGGCATGAACCTTGCCCTTCTCGACGTCGAGGTCGAGGCCGCGGAGGATCTGCTTGTCCTCGACGCTCACGTGCAGGTTGCGTATCTCCAGCTCAGCCAATTTCGCTCCGTTTCTAGGGGTTCGGTTCAGGGGTCAGGCGGCGCTGACGATCGCGGCCTCGCTGCGCCCGGCGGGGCTGGAGAACTCGACCAGCTCGGCCAGCGTGGTGCCCGCGAGGGCCTTGGTCACGCCGCCCTGCACCCGGGTCCAAAGCAGCTTCGTCGAGCAGGCGCGGTCGCCGTCGTCCTCGTGCGAGCAGAGGACTTTGCCCTCGGGGGTCTCGTGGAAGCACTCCATCGGGGCGATCTGCCCTTCCAGCGCCTCGACCACCGCGTCCATCGTGATCTGGTCGGCCGGTTTCGCCAGCCGATAACCGCCATGGGCGCCGCGGGTCGAGGTGACCAGGCCGGCCTTGCGTAGTTTCGCGACCAGGTGCTCGAGGTAGGAGAGCGGCAGCCGCTCGGCTTCGGCGACTGTGTTGAGCGAGATCGGCGCCGAACCCGGCTGGCGTCCGAGCTCGACCATCAGGCGCACTCCGTACTCGGCTTTGGTCGAGAACAACATCGATCTAAATCCTACCGAAGCAGTCGGTTTTGCCGATCTCCACCCGGATCTAGGGCTCGATCAGGCCACGCCGGATCGCGTAGCGAACCAGCTCCACCCGGTCACGCATTCCCAGCTTTCGCATCGCGTTGGCGCGGTGGTTCTCGACCGTCTTCTCGGAGAGGTGCAGCAGCTCGGCGATCTGCTTGGTCGTGTGCGCCTCGGCGACGAGCTTGACGATCTCCTCCTCGCGCGGGGTCAGCTCCTCCTCGCCGCTGGAGCCGCGCGCCAGCACGTCCTTGATCAGCGTCCGCTGCGCCGCGGGGGTGAGGAACGGCTCGCCGCGCTCGACCGCGCGGATCGCCGCCAACAGGTCGGTGTCCGCCTGTGCCTTCAGCACGTAGCCGGAGGCGCCCGCCTTCAGCGCCTCGAACAGGTAGCGCTCGTCGTCGTGCATCGAGAGGATCAGGACCGAGACCTCCGGCGCCTGCAGCTTGATCTCCCGCGTCGCCTGCAGTCCCGTCAGCTTCGGCATTTTCACGTCGAGGATCGCCAGGTCGGGACGCTCGCGCACCGCCATGTCCCGCGCCTCGGCGCCGTCGCCCGCCTCCGCCACGACCTCGATGTCCGGCTGGCGCTCCAAGAGCAGCCGCAACCCCGACCGCACAATCCCATGATCGTCAGCAATCAACACGCGCACCCCCCGCAGTCTGGCCGATGGGCCGATTTGTCGGGCCTGGCCCGACAAATCGGCCCATCGGCGGTCGGTCAGGCCGGGACGGCGAGGCGGACGGTGGTGCCACGGCCGGGGCGGGACTCGATCGTCAGCTCGCCGCCGATCAGCAGCGCCCGCTCGCGCATGCCGGCGATCCCGAGCCCGCCCTCGGACTCGTCGAAGGCGAAGCCGCGGCCGTCGTCGGCGACCTCGAGCCCGACCCCACCGTCCTGACGACGCCGCAGCCTCACCTCGACCCGGCCGGCGCCGGAATGACGGGCGGCGTTGGAGAGCGCCTCCTGGGCGACGCGGTAGACGACCAGCTGCGCGTCGTCGCCGAGGTCGGAGAGGTCGCCCTCGGCGGCGAACTCGGCCTCGATCTCACCGTGCGCCAGCTGCTCGACCTGCCCCGCGAGCGCCGCCGCCAGGCCGAGGTCGTCGAGCGCGGTCGGCCGCAGCTGCCGGGCCAGCGAGAGCAGCTCGCGCATCGCCTGGTTGGCCAGCGCTTTGGTCTCGGCCAGCTCCGCCTCCATCTCCGGGGGCGCGGCCTCGCGGGCTGCCTCGAGCCGTAGCAGCAGGCCGGTCAGCGACTGGTTGACCTCGTCGTGGAGGTCGCGGGCGACCCGGGCCCGCTCCTCCTCCTGCGCCTGCAGCGCCGCCGAACCCGCCCGCCGCCGCTCCGCTTCCAGCCGCCGCATCATTCGCAGGAAGGCGAGCTCGATCCGCTCCACCTCCTCGGTCTCGCCGACGCCGTCGATCGCCGAGCTGGGCAGCAGCGGGCCGGGGCGGCTGAGGTCGACCTTCTCCATCTCCTCGATCAGCCGCTCCAGCGGCGTGAAGCGGCGTCGCAGCAGCGCCTGGTTGACCGCCAGCGCCAGGATCGCCGCGGCGATTCCGACCCCGATCGCGGCCAGCGCGTGGAGTCCCCCGATCGCCCCCGCCGCGGTTGCCGCGGCGCCGACCAGCAGCGCGTTCAGGGCCAGGATCTGGGAGAAGAGGGCGCGTCGTCTCACCGTCCAAGCCTAGAAGTCCCGAGGCGGGCCGACCGTCACTGGGTGGTGGCTCAGGCGCCAACGGGGGCTGCCACCTATGGCCAAGCGTCGGCCCCACCGCAATACTCCGCGGACAATCGACCTAGGAGCAACCACGCGATGAGCACCACCAAGCAGTCGACTTTCGGCGCCACCCTGCGGACCACGATCCTGCTGGCGTCCCTCTCGGGACTGCTGGTCGTGATCGGCGCCCTGATCGGCGGTCCGAGCACGGCGGCCCTGTTCCTCGGCTTCGCTCTGCTGATCAACCTCGGCTCCTATTTCTTCAGCGACAAATTGGCTCTGGGAATGAGTCGCGCGAAGCCGATCGAGGAGTCCGAAAACCCGCGCCTCTACCAGATCGTCCGCGAACTGACGACCCGCGCCGGGCTGCCGATGCCACGCCTCTACATGATCCCCGAGGACCAGCCCAACGCCTTCGCCACGGGCCGCAACCCGAAGCACTCGGCCGTCGCCGTCACCCGCGGGATCACCAAACTGCTCTCCGAGGACGAGCTGCGGGGGGTGCTCTCGCACGAGCTCACCCACATCCGCAACCACGACATCCTGATCCAGTCGGTCGCCTCGGCGATCGGCGCCGCGATCACCTACCTCGCCTACATGCTGCTCTGGTTCGGCGACGACGACAACTCGCCGCTGGGTCTGGTCGCTTCGCTGGCGATGGTCCTGCTGGCGCCGATCGCGGCCAGCATCATCCAGCTGGCGATCTCGCGCCAGCGCGAGTACGCCGCCGACGCCGGCGGCGCCGAAATCTGCGGCAACCCGGAGTCGCTGGCCAGCGCGCTGCTGCGGCTCGAGCAGGGCGCGGCATCGGTGCCGATGAAGGTCAACCAGGCGGCCGAGCCGCTCTACATCGTCGCCCCCTTCAAGGGCAAGGGCATCCAGGGCCTCTTCTCGACCCATCCTCCGATCGAGGAGCGGGTCAAGAGGCTGCGCCAGATGCGCCCCTCGCTGTAGAACGCACACCGCCTCCTCCGCTTCGCGTCCGGGGGCGGTGGGGACGACGGTTTTCGGGCGCTATACTTTTTGAAGTAAAAGCTGATCCGAATTAGGAGATTTAGGCGATGCCCGGTACTGAGACGCAGCTGACGATCGAGGAGATTCAGCCCTTCGAGGCTTCCGAGGAGATCGGTGGCGGTGGCGTCGTCCTGATCGACACCCGCGAGCCGCACGAGTATCAGGAGGCCCACCTGGAGGGCGGCAAGCTGATTCCGCCCGGGTTGCTGGGCGACGAGATCGAGTCGGCCGCTCCCGACAAGTCGGCACGGACGATCCTCTACTGCCGCTCCGGCAACCGCTCGGCGCTCGCCGCCGCTCAGATGCAGAGGCTCGGCTACACCAACGTCGCCTCGATGGAGGGCGGCATCCTCGCCTGGCAGGAGCAGGGACTCCCGGTCGTTGCCGCCCAGGGGATGACCGCCGAGCAGCGCGAGCGCTACTCGCGCCACACCCTGCTCCCCGAGGTCGGGGTCGACGGCCAGCTGAAGCTGCTGAACGCGAAGGTGCTGCTGCTGGGTGCCGGCGGCCTCGGCGCTCCCACCGCCCTCTACCTGGCCGCGGCCGGGATCGGCACGATCGGCCTCGTCGACGACGACGTCGTCGACGCCTCCAACCTGCAGCGCCAGGTGATCCACAACACCGAACGCATCGGTATGCCGAAGACCGAATCGGCGCGGCTCTTCATCGAAGCGCTCAACCCCGACGTCAAGGTGGTCGAGCACAGGTTGCGCCTCGACTCCTCCAACATCCTCGGGATCCTCGAGGACTACGACATCGTCGTCGACGGCGCCGACAACTTCCCCACCCGCTACCTGCTCAACGACGCCTCGGTGCGGCTGCGCAAGCCGGTGGTCTCGGCCTCGATCCTCAGCTTCGACGGCCAGATCTCGACCTTCGTCCCCTTCGAGGGCCCCTGCTACCGCTGCCTCTATCCGACGCCGCCGCCGGCCGAGATGGCGCCAAGCTGCTCCGCCAACGGTGTGCTCGGCGTGATGGCCGGGACGATGGGAACGCTGCAGGCCAACGAGGTGATCAAGCTGGTCCTCGGGGTCGGCGATCCGCTGGTCGGCCGCCTGCTCCTCTACGAGGCCCTCGGCACCCGCTTCACCGAGCTCAAAGTCCGCCGCGACCCCGATTGCCCGATCTGCGGCGAGCACGCGCCCGAGATTCCGGAGTCGGAGATGGGCCAGTTCCCCGACTACGCCGCCTTCTGCGCCGGATAGCCGGTAGGTTTCCCGCCTGATGGCGACTGTGAGGATTCCCCCTGTGCTGCGGCCCAAAACCGGCGGCCAGCCTGAAGTCGAGGCGGCCGGCGGCAACGTCGGCGAGGTTCTGCGCGCGCTGACCACCGAGCACCCCGACACCTCCGAGCAGCTGTTCGGTGCCGAGGGCGAGCTCAACCGCTACGTCAACGTCTACCTCAACGACGAGGACGTGCGGGTGCTCGACGGGCTGGAGACCGCCGTCAGGGACGGCGACACCGTGGTGATCCTGCCGGCGATGGCCGGCGGCGCCCGGCGCTAGCGCTCCAGCACCAGCCCGAGGAATTTCTTCGTCCGCTCCTCGCGAGGGTTGTCGAGGACGTCGACCGGCTTTCCCCGCTCGACGATGACGCCGCCATCCACGAAGACGACCTGGTCGCCGACCTCTTTGGCGAAGCCCATCTCGTGAGTGACGACGAGCATCGTCATCCCTTCCGAGGCGAGCTCGCGCATCGTGTCGAGCACCTCTTTGACGAGCTCGGGATCGAGGGCGCTGGTCACCTCGTCGAACAGCATCACGTGCGGTTCCATCGCCAGCGCCCGGGCGATCGCGACTCGCTGCTGCTGACCACCGGAGAGGCGTTCGGGGTACTGGTCGAGTTTGTCTTCCAGGCCAACGCGTTCGAGCAGGCCGGTCGCCCTCGAACGCACCTCCTCCTTTGATTGGCCGAGGACCTTTTCCGGTGCCATCGTCACGTTTTCCAGCGCGGTCTTGTGAGGAAAGAGGTTGAATTGCTGGAAGACCATCCCGACCCTCTGGCGGACGAAGTCGAGGTTCCAGCTGGACTCGCCGGTGCCCGATCCCGGACCCTTGCAGATGTCCTGGCCCTCGAGGAAGATCTCACCCTCCTCGGGCGGCTCGAGCAGGTTGACGCAGCGCAGCAGCGTGCTCTTGCCCGACCCGCTTGGCCCGAGGATGCAGACGACTTCGCCTTTGGCGACGTCGAGATCGACGCCGCGCAGGACCTCGAGCTCGCCGAAGCGTTTGTGAACACCTTGCAGCTTCAGCATCGGCTCGGCCATGGATCAGGCAACCTCAATGTGGGAGCCGCGGGTGATTTTCTGCTGGTTGCGAGCGATCAGTTTGTCGACTATCCGTGCCATCGGCAGCACGACGATGAGGAACATGAAGGCTCCCAGCGTCAACGCCGAGCTGTTGAAGGTCGCCGACTGGATGTTCCGCCCGATCAGCGCGACCTCGTTGAAGGCGATCACGCTCACCAGGGTCGTTTCCTTCAATAGCGAACTCAGTTCGTTGAGCATCGGCGCCAGCACTTTCCGCACCGCCTGAGGCACGACAACGTTGCGCATCGCCTGGCCGTGGCTCATGCCGAGGGATCGGGCCGCTTCCATCTGGCCACGAGGAACTGCTTCGATGCCGGCTCGATATACCTCTGCCATGTAGGCGCCGTAGACGATCGTCAGCGACAAGGTTCCGTACCAGAACGGGTCCGACTCGCCTAGCCACTCTGGAATTCGCACCGATTTCGGCAGGAATTCCAGGTACGGCAGGCTGCCCGATACAAGCAAGATGATCATCAGCACCGGAATCGCCCGGAAGACGTCGATGTAGGTGATGGTGAGAAATCGAACCGGAAGCGCGCTTCTGGCCGGAAGCTGACGCAGCAGGGCAAGGATGAGACCCCAGACCAACGCGAACACCGCGCTGACCGCGAAGAGGAGGAGGGTCTGCAGGAAGGCTTCGAAGACTTCGCCGAAGTGTTCCCCCATCAGGTTGAAGTCGAGGTACTGATGAAGAAGTTCGTGCATCGCATTCCTCTCGAACCCTGTGGAAGCCAAAGACAAAGGGGCGCCGTGAGGCGCCCCTTTGTCAACTCAGCGTCGAGGGGCTCTCGTCATTCTGCTTCGTGAGTGGCCGAGAAGATCGCTTTCGGCGGTTCGACGTGGAACCATTTTTCGTAGATCTTCGCGTAGGTGCCGTCCTTCATTACCGTCGCCAAACCTTCGTTGATCGAGTCGAGCAGGCCTTCTTCGCCTTGCTTCACGGCAATTCCATACTCTTCTTCGGTCGGGACGTTTTCGGCGATTTCGATGCCGCCGCTCTTTTCGACCGCGTTCTGCGCCACCGGAGTGTCGATCACGACGGCGGCGACGACCCCGGATTTCAGCGCGTTGACCGCGTCGGGTCCTTCGGGGAAGGGGCGGACTTCGCCGGCGTTCGCTTTTTCTTCCGCGAGTTCCTGTCCGGTCGTGCCCTGCTGCACGCCGACGGTTTCCCCTTCGAGGTCCGCCAGGGATTTGATCGAGCTGCCTTCTTTGACCAGGATCGCCTGTTCGGAGAGGTAGTAGGGATTCGAGAAATCGACGGTTTTCTCACGTTCTTCGGTGATCGTCGCGGCCGAGATGACAGCTTCGAACTTGCCCTGCGCGAGATCGCGGAAAATCGTTTCGAAGGAGGTGTCCTGGAATTCCGCCGTGCGGCCGACCTTTTCGGCGATCGCTTCCATCAATTCGATATCGAAGCCCTTGAATTCGGTCTTGCTCTTGCCGAATTCCTCGAAGGGTGGATACGGAACGTCGGAGCCGACCGTCAACGGTTCACCGCCGCCGCCCGCCGTGGATTCGCCACCCCCCGTGCTCGAGCTGGAGCTGCTGCTGCCGCAACCCGCCGCCACCAAGGATACGACGCCTACGAGAAGAACCGCGGCGAACGCGGTAAGCCGGGTCTTGCTGATCAAACCTGCCTCCGATCCAAGGATTGCTGGACCCGAGCAAACATATACGCCCGCCGGCCCTCCCCGTTAATCCAGCCGACCAGATTTCGACGCTACACTTTCTGAAGTAAGGGGAACGGGCTCGATGGCAGATCAACTTCTAAACAGACCTTGCGGCGGGCGGTTCGGCAACATCGTCGAGTCGATCGGCAATACGCCGCTGGTCGAGCTGCCGCGCCTCTCGCCGAAGCCCGAGGTCCGGATCTACGCCAAGCTCGAGGGCCATAACCCGACCGGCTCGGTCAAGGACCGGGTCGCCAAGTCGATGATCGAGGCGGCCGAGGCCGAAGGCGCGATCGAACCTGGCCAGACGATCCTCGAGCCGACCTCCGGCAACACCGGCATCGCCCTGGCGATGATCTGCCGGCGCAAGGGCTATCCGATCAAGGTCGTGATGCCCGACAACGTCACCGAGGAGCGGACCCAGCTGCTGCGCATGTATGGGGCCGAGATCGTCTACTCGGAGGGGGCCAGGGGCTCCAACGGGGCTGTCGAGGTGGCGCTGGAGATGGCTGAGGAGCCCGGCTACTACATGCCCTATCAGTACGGCAACGAGGCCAACCCGCTCGCCCACTACAACGGCACGGCGATCGAGATCCTCGACGAGCTCGACGAGGTCGCCGCCTTCGTCGGCGGCCTCGGCACCGGCGGCACGCTGATGGGTAACGGCCGCCGGCTCAAGGAGGCCAACCCGGAGACGCTGATCGTCGCCGCCGAGCCGATGCAGGGCGAGCTGGTCCAGGGCCTGCGCTCCCTCGACGACGGCTTCATCCCGCCGATCATCGACCTCTCGATCCTCGACCGCAAGATCATGGTCTCCAACCGCGACGCGATCGTCTGGACCAAGAAACTGCTCGACGAGGAGGGCGTCTTCGCCGGCGTCTCCGCCGGCGCGATTGCCGCGATCGCCGCCCGCATCGCCGGCGAGATCGACGGCGGCAACGTCGTCTTCCTGATCCCCGACGACGGCTGGAAGTACCTCTCTTCCGGCGTCTACACCAAGCCGATCGAGGAGATTGAAAATCTCGACTCGACGGTCTGGTGGTAGATCCTCCGCCGGCGCCGATGCGGATCGCCCAAAGCCTCGTCGACGAGATGGTCGCGCACGCGCGCGAGGACCTGCCCAACGAGTGCTGCGGCATGGTCGGCGGCAGCGGAGGGGAGGCGACGTCGGTGATCCGGGTCGCCAACTCCGCCGCCAGCCCGCTGCGCTACGAGATGGACCCTCAGGAGCAATACAACGCCCTGAAGGAGATCGAAGCCGAAGGGGGCGAGCTGCTGGCTATCTACCATTCGCACACCAGGAGCGCCGCCTATCCCTCCCAGACCGACGTCAACCAGGCCGTCGCCTGGCCCGAACAAATTTATGTGATCGTTTCCCTTGCCGATGAAGACGTGGCTGACGTGAAGGCCTACCTACTCGAGGATCTGAGGATCGCTGATGTCGAGATCGACGTCCACTAGTCACAAACGCGGCTCCCACCACAGCGGTGCCCACGGTGGCGGCGATGAGGGCGGCTCGCACGAAGGCGGCGGCGGTGGGGGCGGCGGCGGCAAGCTGGCCAAGGTCGCCTTCGCCCGTAACCAGGCCGAAGCGGAAATGATCCAGGGCCTGCTGCTCGAGTCCGGGATCCCCAGCATCCTCAAGCGCGCCCGGGGCTTCGACGCGCCGGAGTTCATGGCGGCCGGGCCGCACGACGTGCTGGTCGACTCCAGCCATGCCCAGAAGGCCAAGACCATGCTGGCCGACACGATCACCGAGAACGAATCCGACGAGGAAGCCGAGCTGCGCGACGAGGCAAGGCTGCGCCGCGGCGGTCCGACCACCGAAACCTCGGCCGGGCGCCTGGCGCTCTGGGTCGGGGCCGCCTTCCTCGCCGCGGTCGTCCTCGTCTGGCTGCTCTACCAGCTGACCTGATCGGCTGATTCGACGGTGTCGGCGTCGCCTGGGGATCCGGGAGGAGAGGAGGACAGCGCCGGTGCCGCGCTGGTTCAGGTCGCCTACGCGAACGACCCGCTCGAAGCGAAGATGATCCACGGCCTGTTCGAGAGCAACGGCATCCCGAGTCTCGTCGGACGGCGCGGCATGGACGGCCCGCTGCAGGGCCACGGCGCCCTGCGGCCGGGCTTCGACGGCGGCTCGCGACGGGTGATGGTCCGCGCCGACCGGGCCGAGGAGGCCCGCGCTCTGTTGGCCGCGACGCTGGCCGAAAACGAAGACCAGGCCTGGCCGGAGATCGCCAACGCCAGGCATCTGGAAGACGCCGGCGGCAGAAAGCCGCGCGACTACGGGCTCGCCGGCGCCTACGCGCGGATCTACTTCTGGTCGCTCGGCGCGGTCGCGGTCGCCTTCGGCATCTTCCTGCTCGTCCGCGCCGGCTGAGGCGGCTCAGCTGACCGTGCCGCCACGGAGCATCCCGCGCAGGTGATCGCGCCAGGCGGACTCGATGTCGCGGAAGCGGGCATCGAAGGCGTCTTCGAGGGTCGGCACGGCGCCGCCGGGGAGGAGGCCGTCGACGAGCCGCTCGCAGGCCTCCGGGCCGCGCTCGTTCTCGAGCAGGTCGAAGATCGTGCCGCCGAGGATCACCGCGTCGCGGCGCGAGGGCGGGAACGAGGGCCGGGCGCTCTCGCGCAGGCGCCGGATCACCGCGGCGCGGTAGAGGCCGACCTGGCGGGCGAAGTACTGGGCGCCCCCCTCGACCAGCCAGGCCCAGCGCAGGTAGCGGGCGAAGCGGCGAGGGGTCCAGTAGGGGGGGAGGGCGGAGTTGTTGGCGGCGACGACGAGCTGGGCATAGAGGCGCTCGGCGGTGCCGCGCAGGGCCTCGAGCGAGTCGT
>OLLT01000215.1_pt1 | contig 17916 bp, 21 predicted proteins | sample 1604621 | NCBI WGS metagenome assembly OLLT01 (sample SAMEA104055725, study PRJEB20765) | soil metagenome | biome: Arctic tundra; feature: Polygonal ground; material: soil | place: USA | collected 2011-09 | depth 0-0.5 m | reverse complement strand
GCAAGCTCGCGATAGCCGACCGCCGCGACCGCTGAGACGAGCGCTTCGCGGTCCTCGTAGTGGCGGTATGGGGCGGCCGGCGAGACCCCGGCCCGACGGGCGACCGCCCGCAGCGACAGCGCGGCCTCGCCGCTCTCTTCGAGCAGCTCCATCGCGGCGCTGACGCAGGCCGCGCGCAGATCGCCGTGGTGATAGGTCGCCTTGGACGGGGGCATCGACCATTGATGTTGACAGCGTTTACTCGATTGGTCTAATGTGAGCGCCGTCAACATTCTAGGAAGGCGGGTTTGGATGTCGAGCGAGCTGTTCTCTCCTTTGGTGCTGCGGTCGGGAGGCACGCTGCGCAACCGGGTCGCGAAGGCGGCGATGGAGGAGGGGCTGGCAGGTAGCTCGCAGCTTCCTGACGAGCGGCTGATCTCGCTCTATCGCCGCTGGGGCGACGGTGGTGCGGGCCTTCTGATCACCGGCAACGTGATGGTTCACGCCGAGGCGTTGACCGGGCCGGGCGGGATCGTGCTCGATGATCGCGCATCGCTTGACCCCTTCGCCCGCTGGGCGGAGGCCGGGAAGGCCGGCGGCGGCGCGATCTGGATGCAGATCAGCCACCCCGGCCGGCAGGTGCAGGCGAGGATGCCGGGGGTGGTGTGGGCGCCTTCGCCGGTCGCGGTCGAGCTCGGCAAGCACAGCAAGCGCTTCGGTCAGCCGGTGGCGATGACCAAGGAGCAGATCGGCGCGACCGTGGAGCGCTTCGCGACGAGCGCCGGCCTCGCCGAGCGCGCCGGCTTCGATGGTGTCGAGGTCCATGCCGCGCATGGCTATCTGCTCTCGCAGTTCCTCTCGCCGCTGGTGAACCAGCGCGGCGACGAGTGGGGCGGGAGCTTGGAGAACCGCGCCCGGTTGCTGCTCGATGTCGTGGGCGCGATCCGGGCGGTCGTGTCCTCGTCGTTCCCGCTCGCCGTGAAGCTGAACACCGCGGACTTCCAACGCGGCGGGTTCGATGCCGAGGACGCGGCGCGGGTGATCGAGATGCTCGAGCCCCTCGGGGTCGATCTGGTCGAGCTCTCCGGCGGCAGCTATGAGAGCCCGGCGATGTCCGGCCGCCCGGCGGAGGGCCGCACCGCGGCGCGCGAGGCCTACTTCCTGGAGCTTGCCGCCGGGCTGGCCGAGACCAGCCCGCTGCCGCTGATGCTGACCGGCGGCATCAGCCGCCGCGAGAGCGCCGAGCAGGTCCTCGCGAGCGGCGTCGCGCTGGTCGGCGTGGCGAGCGCGATGGCGATCACCCCCGACCTCCCCGACCGCTGGCGGCAAGGCCTCGAGGCCACCGAGCGGCTCGCGCCCGTCACCTGGTCTGACAAGACGCTCGCCTCCGCCGCCGGCATGGCGCTTGCCCGCCACCAGATGCGCCGCATCACCCGCCGCAAGGACCCCACCGGCAGGACGCAGCCGCTGTATGCGCTGGTGTGCGATCAGCGGGCGCAGCGGCGGGCGCTGCGCCGCTATCGCGCCTGGCTTGAGACCCGGGCGTGATGAACACGAGCTCTGTCCCTCACAACCAGGTCGCGATCATCGGCACCGGCCCGACCGCGTGACCGTCGTTGCGGCCACGCGGTCGAACCCAGGCGCGGGCTACGGCAGGATGTAGTTGAAGGTGAGGGTCCAGCTCCGCCGCCACTGCCGCCGAAACGACCACGTCGCCGCCGCGGAGGCGGGCGATGAGGTAGTGGCCCGGCGCGTCCGGAGGCATCGTGTCCTCGCATCCGCTCTGAACCGAGCGAGCCTCAACGGCTGCCGAGGACACCGGGTGGGGCGATCGTTCCCCGCTCTTCATCGGGGCGGCCGAAGACGATGTCGGCGAGGGAGATCACACCGACCACCCTGCCCGCCCGGCAGACCGGCAGGTGCTGGACCTCGCTCTCGCGCATCCGCTCCGCCACCGCCGCGATGTCCTCCTCGGGGGAGCAGGTGACCGGGTGCATGGTGGCGACGTCGCGGACGAAGGCCGCGAGGGGCTCGCGCCCCTCGGCAAGGACGCGGACGACGATGTCGCGCTCGCCGACCGTGACCATCCGCGCACCTCGCTTCGTTACTTCGTTGCTTCCTCGTTGTTTCGCTACCCCTCCGGGCAGGGACGAAACGTCGCCTGCTCGCCACACGCTCGGGCCGGCGCCCAACGAAAGGGCTCCGGCCCGAGTTGTCCTATTCGGATTCGACCGGCTCACCCGTCAGCGGGTTCAACGGCAAGCGAGGATTCGATCCGCCTTCGAAGGCGAACATCCCGGCCAGGTCGAACGGGATGTGCTCGGCTTTGTCGGTCTTTTCCTCTGCCTGGTCGAAGGAGCCGGCGATGCCCGGCAGGTGCCAGTTGTACTCGACGAAGTTGATCGTCGAAGCCTGGTTGCTGAGGTTGTGATCGACGTAGTTGCGCTTGGCGAACGGCGAGATCACCAGCATCGGCAGCCTTGGGCCAAGCCCGCAGCGCCCCTGCTCGCCGCCCAGCGGCAGGCTGGCCTGTGGCTTGGGGCCACACTGTTCGGAGGTCGGCCCGCTCAGCGTCGTGTTGGTGAGGTTGTCCGCCGGCGACAGCGACGGGTTGAGGACGCCGCTGTCGGCATGGTCGTACCAGCCGTCGGAGTCGTCGTAGTTGATGATGATCGCCGTGTGGCGCCAGTCCGGCGTATTCATGATCTCGTTGACCGTATGGGTGATGAATTCCTGCTCGTCAGCCGGATCGGAGTAGGCGGCGTGGCCGTCCTGGTAGCCGGGCGCCTTGAGGAAGCTGACCGCCGGCAGAGCCGAGGACGGCAGCTCGTGGTTGGAGATCGCCGTCACCAGCTGGTCGAAATCGCTCATGTCGTAGTTGTGGTTGGGGGTGTTGAACTGCGGCACGCCGTTGACGTAGGACTGGGTGTCGGTGCCGATCGTCGCCAGGCCGGCGAGCTTTTCGCGACCGTTGGCGCTGCGCGGGATCGTCAGGTGGTGCGGGTTGGCGGTGGAGGCGTAGTACTGGAACGGCTCGTGGTGGGGGATGTAGTCGTCCTTGTAGCCCCACTGGCCGGTGCCGCCGAGGGCTTCGCCGACCGGCGTGACCGCGTCGCAGAGGCCCTGGTTGGTGGAGTGCGAGACCGCTTTCTGGAATTCGGCGCTCTTGAACTCGTCCGGGATGAAGGTGCTGGTCGGCTGGCCGCTCTGACCGGTCGCTTCCAGCGCCGCCTGGTAGCTGGTGGAGGGACGGAAGCCGCCCTCGAACCAACCCAGGAAAGCCCGGCGGCGTTGAGCTCGTCGCCGATGTTCTTCCCCGACATGGCGACGGCGTCGCGAGTGGAGCAATCGTCCCAGTAGGGCTGGGCGTCGCTGGTCAGCGAGAAGCCCCCCCTGCCGTTCGGCGTGATGTCGTTGTCGGGGCTGGTCGAGGTGGAGATGGAGGGGCTGTTGGCCTCGTGGGAGACGTCGACGTTGCCGGTGTCGCCGGAGATGAGGTTGATCGCTCCCGGTGCCGAGGGGCCGAACGTCGTCCCGTAGGAGTTGTCGCTCATCGCGTAGTGCTGAGCGTAGTTCCAGAGCCCGGTGACGGTGTTCCCGTCGTAGTAGTCCATCACGGTTTCTTTGTTGCAGGGCGCGCCGAAGGGCGTGGTGCCACCGCCGGTGCCGACGCTCTGCACGAAACGGTCCATCAGGCCATTGTCGAAGGCCTGCTGCTCGTCGCTGTAGTCGTGGTCCTGGTCGCAGGTGAGCTGGCCACCGGCGTCACCGGGAAGGCCGGTGGCGTTGCTGTCGAGCCGTTTCGGCAGCGACTGGTTGGGGTTGGAGGTCAGCAGGTTCGTGGTGTGCCGAAGGCTCGGCGGGATCGAGGAGCTGGTCGCCGGCAGAAGACCGTCGATCGCCGGGGTGTTCGCCAGCGGCTGGAAGCTCTCGCCGTCGCTGTTTGCGGCATGTGGGTAGGTGCCGAAGTAGTGGTCAAAGGAGACGTTCTCCTGAAAGATCTCGACGACATGGCGGATCGGGGTTCGGGGATTCGCCAGCGTCACCTGGTAATGCCCGGAGCTATTCGGGACAGGCGAGGCGAGCGCGGCCGCTGGTGCGGAGAATGCCGCCAAGGCGGCGAGCAGAGCCAGAAGGCGTTTCATGTCTGTTCCTCTCGTTGGGAGATGGGACGGAGAGACCCTGAGACGACAGTCAGGCTAAAAACGCAGGCTGGGCAGGGTGTTAACCACTGGTTGGAGGGAGGTTTCAGTATCGCGACAGTGGTGTGAAGCGCTGCCGGCCGAGGAATGGATCGTCTAAGTGTCGGCCGAGACCGCGCCAGACGTCATTGCTCGCCGGCCCCGGCGGGTGGTGACCGAGGCCAGGCCTGCCGCGGTGAGCATCACCGCGAGCTGAAAGGCGAGCGAGACGCCCACGCTGATCGCTCCAAAGGGGCCATTCGCGGCGGCGGCGAGACCGGGGGCATCGACGCTCAGCACCAGGGTGTACAGCGCGGTCGCGAGCGCCATAAGCGCCATCGCGCCGGTCACCAACGTTCCACACGCGAGCGCGACGACCAGCCCGCGCCGCCGGACCCGGATCGCAAAAAGTCCGTTCCTGGCGGCAGATGCGCAGACCCCGCCGCTGAGGAGGCCGACCAGAATCCAGCCAAGGAACGCCGCCCCGGCCACGGTGTGCGATATGGACCGTGCCGAGTGGGCCAACAGGACCAGGGCCGCCGTGGAGATGGCGAAGAGGGCCACGCTGCCAACCGCAAATCCTGTCGCCCGGCGCAAAGGTCTAACTTGGCGTGCCTGGCCCAGTGCCGTCTTGACCAGAGGCAGCGCCCCGGCGAGGACGGCGATGGAGGCGAGGGCCGCCAGAGCCTGGATCGCGACGTGAGCGCCACCGAGAGCCAGGTGGGCATCCCCCGCCTTCGAGAAGGAATCGTCCTCGGTCGTCTTGTAGAAGCCGAAGCCGGCGGCGGCGAACGCGATCCAGCAGGCGAGCACGCCGCTGGAAGTCGCCCGCATGCGATCTTCTGGGGTGAGCGTCGCGGAGATTCCCGCCGGGCGAACGTGCGCAACGACTGCTCCCCGCAGCAGGTCGAAGGTCGCCTTTGAGCTGGGCGGCGAGTCCTCGACCAGCGCCCGCATCTCATCGCCGTAGCGACGCCGGAAGGCCAGCGGGTACAGCGCCAGCGTCGCCCTTGCCAATCGCCGCTTCATGCCGGCTCCGCGGCGATGCGCAGCCGATCGAGGCCGGTGTCGACCACACGGCCCAACATCTGCAGCTGCTCGCTGAGCGCGGCGCTGCCCTCACTCGTCAGCCGGTAGGGCCGGCGGCGGGCCTCGGCGGGCAGGGCCTCGATCATCCCTTTCTCCTCGAGCCGCGAAAGCGCCCCGTAGAGGGTGCCGGGGCCGAGCTTTACGCCGGAGAGCGCCTCGACGTCTCGGGTGATCGCGTAGCCGTGCTTTGGGCCCTCGGCCAGACTGGAGAGGACGAGTAGCCCCGGGTCAGTAGAACGCTCACTGATATATCGCATTACGTAATAGTAGCGCGGCCGTCCCTGCCGGCGTCCGGAGCAGGCCAGGCATTCCTAAATTCACCATGGGTTAAGTTGCCCGCACGGGGCTGTTCGGCAACAAGGAGGAGAAGGCAGCCGAAGAGGCAGCCTGTGCCGCCGCGGTCGAGCGGCTGGGCTCGCTATCGACCGAGGAGCTCGCCGCCGAGCTGATGCCCGCGTTTCAACCGGGCGGGGCGAGGTCGAAGGGGCGTTCAGGCAGCAACGCGATGGCCGTGATCCAGTGGCTCGTGCGTGACTACCCGCGGCACCCGAGCCTGCGACCGTTGGCCGACTCGGTCCCGGTCGCCCTGCGGCGCCTGAGCGCCGCCGGTCTGCTGAAAGCCACCGGCTCGGGCATCGGCACGGGTATGAGCAGCTATTCCCTTTCGCCGGCGGGTGAGGAAGCGCTGGCCGACGGGGCGGTTTCCCAGCGGCTCGGTCCCGGCTGAGCCTCGGTCTGTTGGTAGAGCCGCTGTAGCCTTCGACTGGTGCGAGCGAGGCGAGGCGAGACTCCGGTCTTGGCGGCCGGCGCCTTGGGCTTGGTGGCGCTGACGCTCGGTGTCGTCTACCTGAGTGGTCTTCCCCCGGTTTCGACGACACCTGACCGCTTGGGCCGATCGACGAGGTCAGCGGACGCGCAAGTTGATTGGGCGGGGTGAGAGCGCCAATTGTGATCGAAGGAAGCGGCGAACCGATCGGCGATCGGGAGCGCCTCATGAGCCGCATCGATCCTCAGCACCAGCTCCTCTCCGACCTGAGTCAACGAGAGCTCGAGGAACGGGCAGCTGGCAACTCAGCTCAGCCATGTGCCGAGCTCTTCCAAGGCGTCAGGAAGCACGTAGTAGTAGGCCCAGAGGCCTGGCCGCTCGGAGCCGACGATGCCGGCATCCCGCAGCACCTTGAGGTGGTGGGAGACGGTCGGCTGGGTCAGATCGAAGAGCGGCACCAGCTCGCAGACGCAGACCTTGCCGGCGTGCTTTCGCAGCACGTCGACCAACTGCAGGCGCACCGGGTCGCCGAGCGCCTTGGCGATCGCCGCCATGCGCTGGGCCTGCTCGCGCTCCACATCGGGATAGACGACCGGCTCGCAACACGGCTCGCCAGGGAGGCGCTTTTGCTTGGGGGCCAGCTCCAGCTCGCTCGACATCAGATAGATGAATATCGATTGAACTTTGGTTTGTCAATACGTAGCATCGCCGCGTGGACGCCATCCCCCTTCCCAGGCGGCTGTTCGCCGAGTTCCTCGGCTCGGCGTTCTTGGCAGCCACGGTGATCGGCTCGGGGATCGCGGCAGCGCAGCTCTCGCCCGGCGACGTCGGCCTGCAGCTCTTCGAGAACGCGGCGGCCACGGCGGCCGGCCTGTTCACCTTCATCCTCATCTTCGGCCCGGTCTCCGGCGCGCACTTCAACCCCGTCGTCTCCCTGGTCGACGCCAGCTTCGGCGGCCTGCGCTGGCGCCATGCCCTCGCCTACATCCCAGCCCAGGTCGCCGGCTGCATCGCGGGCGCGGTCGCGGCAAACGCGATGTTCGCGCTCTCGGCGATCTCGATCTCGACCCACCACCGCGCCTCGCCGTCACACCTGTTCGCCGAGGTCGTCGCGACCTTGGGTCTGCTGCTGGTGATCTTCTCGCTGGCGCGGACCCGGCGCGGCGCCGTCGCCCCGGCTGCGGTCGGGGCCTACATCGGCGCCGCCTACTTCTTCACCAGCTCGACCAGCTTCGCCAACCCCGCGATCGACGTCGGCCGGATGTTCTCCAACACCTTCGCCGGCATCGCGCCGGCATCGGTGCCGTCCTTCATCGTCTTCCAGTTGATCGGCAGCGCGGTGGCGATCGTCGCGATTCGCACCCTCTATCCCGACCTCTCCGCCGACGAGGCAGCCGAGATCATGCTGCCCCAGGGCGATGGGGCCGCGCTGCGGGTGGCCGATGGCTAACGCCCTGTTCGTCTGCCTGCATAACGCCGGTCGCTCGCAGATGAGCCAGGCGCTGTTCGAACGCGCCGCCGAAGGGCGCCACGGCGCCCGGTCCGCGGGCACCACGCCGGGCGAGCGGGTCCATCCTGAGGTCGTCGAGGTGATGGAGGAGCTGGGGATCGACCTCAGCGGCCGCATCCCCCAGAAGCTGAGCGAGGAAGACGCCCGCTGGGCCGATGTGGTGGTGACGATGGGGTGCGGCGACGAATGCCCTTACATACCCGGCCGCCGCTATGTCGACTGGGATCTGCCCGACCCGAAGGACCAGCCGCTCGATGTGGTCAGGGCGACGCGGGATGAGATCGCTCGGCGGGTTGAGGCGCTGGTTGGGGAACTGGGTCGGGGTTAGGTTCGCCTACGGCTTGACGACGCAGCTGACGTAGAACAGGCCGAAGAGGAAGCGCTTGGTCTGGACCGTGCCGTAGGCGGCGAGGTCGCTCCAGGGATCGGAGTAGGGGTCGCCGGGGGTGAACTTGAGCAGCAGGCGGGCGATCGGGCCGAGCAGGCGGGCAAAGCCGCCCTCGGTGAGTCCCAGGTCCATGACCACGACCCGACGGGAGGGGCGCAGCCGCTGCCAGGCCGCCGCCAACGCCGGGCGCGGTTCGGGCAGCGCCGAGTAGCTGAGGCTGAAGAGGACCGCGTCGACCTCGCGGTCGAGTCGCAGTTGAGCGGCGTCCTGGCGGATCAGCTCGACGTTGGACCACCCTTCGCGCCGGCGAAGCTTCTGCGCCTCGGCCAGCATCCCGGCGGAGGCGTCGACGGCGATCACCGTTCCCGTCGGGCCGACGGCCTCCATGAGATAGGGGAAGTTGCGGCCGGTACCGGCGCCGATCTCGAGGACGACGTCGCCCGGCTTCAGTCCAAGTGCGGCGACGGCGCGGCGACGGGCGGGCGGGAAGATCAGGTACAGCGGCTCGAAGCTGCGGTAGAAGCGGGCGACGCGATCGTACTTCGCGCTGTTGAGCGCCTGGGAGCGGCGGGTCGGGTGCTCGGCGGCGCTCATCGGGGAAGCGTAGGGGCTTCTCGCCGATACTCTCCTGCATGGGCAGAGAGCACCGATGAAAAGCCGCCGTTCATTCGGGCCGCTGCCACCGGGCCCACGCGCCCCGGCCGCGGTCAACATGGCCCGGCTCGCTCAGCGCCCGCTGCAGTCACTGGTCGGCTGGCGTGAGCGCTACGGCGACGTCTACACCGTCCCGCTCCCCGTCTTCGGCGTCGGCGTCTACGTCTCTGACCCCGACGCGATTCGCGAGATGCTGACCGGCGATCAGTCCGACCTTCACGCCGGTGAGGCCAACGCGCCACTCTCGCCGGTACTCGGCGACAAGTCGGTCCTGATCCTCGACGGGCGTGAGCACCTGCGCCAGCGCAAGCTGCTGCTGCCGCCCTTCCAGGGGTCGGCGATCCAGAACTTCCGCACCGTGATCCGCGAGGTCGCCGAGGCCGAGGTGGACGGCTGGAGGGAGGGCGAGCGCTTCGTGATGCGCGAGCGGATGCGGGCGCTGACCTTCGAGGTGATCGTCCGGGCCGTCTTCGGCGTCACCGAGCGCGAGCGGATCGAGCGACTGCGCGGCGCCCTGGTCTCCCTGATCGAGATGCAGATGATCTTCTTGATGCCGAGCGCCCTGCGCCGCGATCTCGGCCGCTTCAGTCCCTGGGGTCAGTTCCGGCGACGGCTGAAGGCGGCCGACGCGCTGATCCACGAGGAGATCGCCCGCCGCCGTTCGGCGGCCGACCTCGACGATCGCACCGACGTTCTCTCGCTCCTGCTGCGCGCCCGCGATGAGGAGGGCGGGGCGATGACCGACCTCGAGCTTCGCGACGAGCTGATGACGATGCTGCTGGCCGGCCACGAGACGACCGCCACCGCTCTCGCCTTCGCCTTCGACCTGCTGATGCGCGAGCCCCGCGTGCTCTCGCGGCTGCGCGACGAGCTGGACGGCGGCGACACTTACCTGGACGCCGTCGTCACCGAGTCGCTGCGGCTGCGGCCGGTGATCGACGCCGGCGAGCGCACGCTGACCAAGCCGCGCACGATCGGCGGCTGGGACCTGCCCGCCGGCCTCCGCGTCTACCCGGCGATCGCGGTCGTCCAGCTGCGCGAGGACCTCTACCCGCAGCCGCACGAATTCCGCCCCGAGCGCTTCATCGAGGAAGAGGCGAGCGCCTACTCTTGGCTGCCGTTCGGCGGCGGCATCCGCCGTTGCATCGGCGCTGCCCTGGCCCAGGCTGAGATGGCGGAGGTGATCCGGGCAGTCGTTTCGCGCGTCGACCTCGAACCCACCCGGTCCGAGCGCGAACCGGTGGTCATGCGCGGCATCACGCTGGTGCCGCGGCACGGGACGCCGGTCGTGGTGAATCGTGTGCCTAAATAGCCCAGATTCGGCTCTAGGATAACGTTCGTAATAAAGGGTCCTCGGTTCAAGTCCGAGCATCGGCTCTGGCCTCCAAGAGGCTCTACCCTTTCTGTGAGGTAGTGAAGGGGTCTCGGCTCAGGTCCGCGATGCCCTGCTCGCCTACGTGGCGGCGACATCCGGGCTTCGGTCGAAGGCGCCGGAGAGATCCTCCGGCCAGCCGAAGTGCCTTCCCTGACCGAAGTCGACGCCGAGCTCTCTCAGGATGCCCACCGCGCCAGAGTCCGCGACGGCCTCGGCGACGGTGGCCACGCCCAGTCCACGCGCCAGGTCGACGACCGCCCTGATCGCCAGCCGATCGCGTCGATCGTTGAGGCAGTCGTTGATGAACTCGCCGTCGATCTTTATGTAGTCGAGCGGCAGGTGCTTGAGGTGGTAGATCGAGCCGACGCCGGCACCGAAGTCGTCCAGGGCAAAGCGGCAGCCGAGCGCTCGAAGCCTGGCGCCGAGCGCCCTGGCCCGGCCGATGTCGGCGATCGCTGCGGCCTCGCTGATCTCGACGGTCAGGTTGCTCGGGTCGATGCCGGCACTGGCGATCTGCGCTTCAAGCCCTCCCAGGAGCTCGCGGTCGCCCAGCGCGTGGCGGGAGAGATTGATCGCCAGGACCCGAGGGGCGCCGCTTGCCTCGAGCTCGGCAAGCAGCTCGACGGCCTTCGCCGCGACCCATTTGTCGATGCCGGCGATCTGGCCGTAGCGCTCCGCCACGGAGAGGAAGGTCACCGGAGGAATCAGATCGCCGTGGTCGTCGCGCATCCGGATCAGCAGCTCGTGCTGCTCGGCCTTGCCCGAGTGGAGGTTGACGATCGGTTGGGCCTGCAGCGCGAAGCCGTCGTCGTCGATCGCCCGCTCGATCCGCTCGTACCAGCTGGTGCGCGACCTGATCCGAGGTTCGTGGTGATCCTCGGGCTCGAAGAAGGCGTAGGTGTCGCGCCCGGCTTCCTTGGCGTCATACATCGCCAGGTCGGCGTCGACGATCACGTCGGCTGCGGTCAGCCCCTCGCACTCGTCGAACATCATCACCCCGACGCTGATCGTCACCCTGCGGCCGCCGCGCCCCGGAAGAACGACCGCCTTCTCGCGCACCGCGTCGACGAGCTTGCTCGCCACCCTCGCCGCCTGAGCGCGATTCGCGGTCGGCAGGAGGATCGCGAACTCGTCGCCGCCCAGGCGCGCGGTCTGGTCTGACTCCCGCAGCTGCTCCTGCAGGATCCGCGCGATGTCGATGATCAGCTCGTCGCCCCGGCCATGCCCGAGGGCATCGTTGACCTGCTTGAAGTGGTCGACGTCGAGGACCAGCGTCGCCCCCTGCTTGCCGTAGCGGGCGATGTGGGCGACGTGACGGTCGAGTTCCGCCTCGAAGCGGCGGCGATTCAGCAACCCGGTCAGCGGGTCGTGGTCGGCCAGGTGCTGGAGGTCGCGCTCGAGCCGCTTGTGGGAGCTGACGTCGAGCATCTGGCCGACGAAGTAGCGAGGGCCGCCTTCGCCGTCGCGCACGAGCGAGACGTGAACCGCGACCTCCAGCGAGTGGCCGCCGGCGTGAACGACCCGATTCTCGGTGGTGTAGCGATCCCCCTCGCCTCGGACGAGGGAAGCGCGCAGCTCGTCCTCGTGGAGAGCATGATCGGGATGGGTGATTCGAGCGGTCGGAATCCCGATCAGCTCCTCACGGGCATAGCCGATCAGGTCGGACATCGCAGCGTTGACGCTGAGGAAGCGGCCGTCCAGATTGACCACGTGCATCGCCACCGCGGCCTGCTCGAACGCATCGACCGCATGCGACCGTGCCTGGTGGGCGTCGGCCGCGCCGCGGCGGCGGAGCATGACGTTGACGATGGGTTTCGGTAGAGAGGGCACTGTCGTCAGGTTGCGGATCGACTGCTCGGGAAGGGATTCTTAATCGTGGATGGAGTCCTGCCGTGCCCGGCTCGCCGCGCGGACCCTGATCCGCGGCTCGGATCAGAACGTAAGATCGGAGGAGAAGGCACGCGAAAGGAAGGGGCAGATCTTGTTCAGTGGACTCGAGAGCCCGATGCACCTGCTGGTCGTCTTGATCATCGCCGTGCTCGTCCTCGGACCGAAGAAGCTGCCGGAGGCCGGACGTTCTCTCGGTTCCGGCATCCGCCAGTTCAAATCGTCGCTCGAGGGCGGTGAGAAGGAGGCGGCTCGGGCACCGACAGCCCCGACGGAGGAGGCGACCGCCGAGGTGGACGCTGACGGCGGCTGACTCAGCCGGCCTCTCGAGTTGACGCACAGCGGAAGAGCATCGGCACGATCAGCCCGAAGAAGTAGGCGCCGTCGGACGTTTACGCGCCTCGATCGCCTCTGCGTAGACGCCGTGCAGGGTGCTGCGGGGGCCGGCGCCGGTGATCCCGTGGGCCTCGTGCATCGCCGCCGCGAGGGTGCGCTTGAAGGTCGGTCCATGCCAGGCGTGGGCTTCGGCGGCGCGGCCGACGTGGAGGTGGACGAGCTCGTGGAGCAGGGTCTCGAGGACATCCCCCGGACGGATGCCGGGATAGGCGGTGACCGAGAGGCGGAACTCGGCGGGGACGGCGAAGCCGAGGCGATTCGGGCGCCGTTGGGCGCGGCGCACCTTGAGCTCGGGCGCCCGCACCGCGAGCGGGCCGGCAGCGAAGACGGTGAGGGCGCGCAACCGCTCCATCTCCCGGTCGAGGGCGATGCCGGCGACCACGTAGTAGGACGGAGGCCGGACGATCGCGGAGGCCGGACGGCGGCGCGCCTTCCGCCTCCACCTCATCGCTGGCATCTGGGGCACCAGTAGGTCGTGCGGTTGGCGTCACCCTGACCGCGCGAGGAGATCGGGCCGCGACAGTGGGGGCAGCGGCCGCCGCTGCGGTGGTACACGGCGAAGTCGTGGCGGCCATCGCCGGCAACGGCTTCCAGCATCTGCTCTCGGGCCGCCTGGAGGACCGAGCCGAGCTCCTGGTCGGAGAGGTCGCCGATCGGGCGCCAGGGATCGATCCGCGCCGCGAAGCAGGCCTCGCTCTTGAAGATGTTGCCGATACCGGCGACCAGGGTCTGGTCGAGCAGAGCCTCGCCGAGGCCGCGGGCCGGATTGGCGCGGATCGTGGCGATCGCCTGATCGGAGTCGAAATCCCCAGCCAGCAGGTCGGGGCCGAGGCGCGCCAGCTGGGGGTCGTGGCGCACCCTCCTCGCCGGCAGCAGCCGCAGGGTCGGTCCGCCGAACTGGACCGCTTCCTGCTCCTCCCCCGCCAACACGGCCCAGGCCGAGGAGCGCTGCCGGCGCCAGCGGGCGCCGCGTGGGTAGACGTGCCAGCCGCCGCTCATGCCGAGGTGGCTGTGAAGCACGAGGTCGCCGAAGTGCAGCAACAGGTTCTTGCCGCGCGCCTCGACCCGCTCCAGCCGCCGGCCATCGAGTCGCTCGATTCCCACCCCACGCCCGCGCGGGTTGGGCGCGCTCGCCTCGACCTCCTCGCCGCCGAGGGCCGTTTCGATCCGCCGCGCCGCCCGCAGGATGGTGTCGCCCTCGGCCACCGGGCCATGATCGCGGCTGGACGCTCCCGACCGTACCTCGGTGGCGCGGTTGGCCCCTGATCTAGATTGAGGCGATGCGAGGCCGCCAGAGAATCGGAGCAGGGACACGCTCGCGACCGGGCCGACGCTGAAAGCGCTCGGGTTCACCGAAGCCGACGCCCCGCCCGCCCGCGACCCGGAGGCGCGCCGCGCCGGCCTCGGCGGCTCCGCCTGAGGATCCTTATGTCGAGTTAGTCCCGCATAGCGAGACAAACTCGACAAACGGAGACGGGGAATCGGCCGACGGCGCTCTCCCTCTCTAGGACTCTTTGAACTCGTGCGAGTCGATCACGCGATCGATCAGGCCGTACTCGACGGCGGCCTGCGGCTGGAAGAATTTGTCGCGTTCCATGTCCTCGTGGATCTGCTCCGGCGACTGCCCGGTGTGGGTGACGTAGATCGAGTCGAGGCGCTCGCGCAGTTTGAGGATCTCTTTGGCGTGGATCTCGATGTCGGTCGACTGGCCCTCGAAGCCACCGCTGGGCTGGTGGATCAGGATGCGGCTGTTCGGCAGCGCCATCCGCTTGCCCTTGGCGCCGCCGGTGAGGATCAGCGAACCCGCCGACATCGCGATCCCGTAACAGATGGTCTGCACGTCGGGCTTGATGAACTGCATCGTGTCGTAGATCGCCAGGCCCGCGTAGGCGGAGCCGCCCGGCGAGTTGATGTAGAGGCTGACGTCCTTCTCGGGATCGTCGGACTCGAGATGCAGCAGCTGGGCGATGATCAGGTTGGCGAGGTCCTCCGTGACCGGTTCCCCGAGGAAGACGATCCGCTGCGCGAGCAGGCGGCTGTAGATGTCAAAGGAGCGCTCACCGCGAGCGGTTTGCTCGACGACCATCGGTACCAGTGGCAATTGGGCCTCCGTCTCTCGTGATTTACAGCGAAGCTGGTTGACGACTCGCCTTGACCCTACCCAGCGCGGCCACTCGACCTCGAAAGGTCGCGTTCAGGAGCCGTCGGGGCTGAACTTGTAGCCGACTCCGCGCACCGTCAGCACCAGCTCCGGGCGCTGCGGATCGCGCTCGACCTTCTGGCGCAGATTGGAGATATGGACGTCGCAGGCGCGCTCGTCGCCGTCGAACTCGGTCTGCCAGAGCTCCTCCATGATCTGGGCGCGGGCGAAGACCTCTCCCGGCCGCCCGACCAGCAGTCGCAGCAGCTGGAACTCCGAGCGGGTCAGGTTGACCGGCAGGCCGCGGACCGTGGCGACGTGGCGGACGAGGTCGATCGAGACCGGGCCGGCCTCGATCTTGACCGCCTGCGCCAGCGGCGAGCGGTCGAGTTCGCGGCGGCGCAGCTGGGCGCGGACGCGGCCCAGCAGCTCGCGGACCGAGAAGGGCTTGGTGACGTAGTCGTCGGCGCCGACCTCGAGCCCGACGACCTTGTCGACCTCGGCGTCCTTGGCGGTGAGGACGATGATCGGCACGGCGCTGCGCGAGCGCACGTCGCGGCAGATGTCGAGCCCGCTCGGCCCCGGCATCATGATGTCGAGGATCAGCAGGTCGTAGGGGATGCCGTTGCCGAGCAGCTCGGTCGCCTCGTCGCCGTCGGCGGCGGCGGTGACCTCGAAGCCCTCCTGGGCCAGCGCGTAGCCGACCGAGTCGCGGACCGAGGGCTCGTCGTCGGCGATCAGGATGCGGCCGCTGCTCACGAGAGCACCTGATCGCGTTCCGCTCGCGGCGCAGAGAACCAGATATGGATGCTTTCTCGCTTCACGCTCAGGCCACCGGGGTCGGGCTCGGTTGGGCGACGGGAAGGCGGACCCAGAAGGTGCTGCCCTCGCCGAGGACGGAGTCGGCGCCGATCTGGCCGCCCATCACGTCGACCATGCGGCGGGCGATCGCCAGGCCGAGGCCGAAGCCCTCCTGCTTGCGCGACTCGCTGCGACGGTAGAAGCGCTCGAAAACGCGCTCGATCTCCGCCGGGGGAATGCCGGTTCCAGTGTCTATGACCTCCAAGATGACCTCAGCCTCGCCGTCGTGGCGGCCGCGAACCGTAACGGTCCCGGGGGGTGGCGTGTTCTTGAACGCGTTGGTCAGCAGGCCGATCATCACCTGACGCAGCAGCGTCGGGTCACCGGTGGCGGCGAGCTCCTCCTCGACCTCGACCTCCAAATCGACGTGCGGGGGCGGCGCCACGGCCGCGACGACGTCCCTGATCGCGACCGGGACGTCGACGATCTCGCTCTCCGCCGCGCCCCGCGACTCGACCCGGGCCAGGGTCAGCAGCGACTGGGTCAGGCGGTTCATCCGCTCGGCGTCGTCGGCGAGCCGGGAGAGGAAGTGGTCGCGGTCCTTCGGCTCGTTTTTGGCGCCGCTCTGGAGGACCTCGATCGCGCCGGAGATCCCGGCCAGCGGGTTGCGCAGCTCGTGGGCGGCGTTGGAGACGAAGTCGGCTTCGGCGAGCTCGCGGCGGAGCTCGTCGGTGCGGTCGCGGAGGACGGCGAGGACGGCGCGCTCGTCGGGCAGCGAGCGGGCGGTCATCGCGTAGGCGCGGTCGCCGATCCGCATCGCCGGATGGGCGGAGAAGCCGACCTCCGAGGCGCGGTGCAGCTGCGACAGGATCACCTCGGGCGGCTGCCCCGCGGTGTCGAGCAGGCGGGTGGCGGCGCGGTTGGAGAAGCGGACCGGGCCTTCGTAGTCGACCACCATCACGACGTCGGTGAGGCCGTCGAAGATCGCCGCCAGCTTGTTGCGGTCGGCGGTGAGGACGCCGAAGCTCTCCTTCAACGAGGCCCGCATCGAGTCCAGGGCGCGGGCGAGGTCGCCGATCTCGTCGGGGCCGGAGACGTTGAGCGGAGCGTCGAAGGAACCACCGGCCATCTCGCCGGCGGCGCGAGCGAGCCCGACGACGCGGTGGGAGATCGCGACCGCGATCAGGAAGCCGGCTAGGACCCCCAGCACCACCGCCCCGATCAGCGCCTGCCGGTTGTCGCCGAAGAGGTAGACGGCGGCGGCGGTGATCAGGCTGACCGCGGCAAAGGCGCCGGTGAGCCAGAGGCGCATACCGATCCGCGGGCCGGTCGACCGCGGTTTGGCCGGTATGTCACTTCCACTTGCGATGAAGGTTTACTAACACAAACCTTGCACCGGCGGGGAGACGGAGCGGGCGGATGCACGCCTTCGTGGAAGAATCGGCGGCGTGCGGACCCTCGTCTTCATCCCGGCCTGGAACGAGCAGGCTTCGATCGCGGATGTGATCGCCGACGTCCGCCAGGCGATACCGGAGGCCGAGATCCTGGTCGTCGACGACGGCTCGACCGACGCGACGAGCGAGCGGGGGCGCGAGTGCGGCGTCCTCGTCGCCACGCTGCCCTTCAACCAGGGGCTCGGCGCGGCGCTGCAGACCGGCTATCTCTACGCGCTGCGCGAGGGCTACGACCTCTGCGCCCACCTCGACGCCGACGGCCAGCACCCCGCCGCCGAGGTGGCGCGGCTGCTCGAGGTGCTGGCCGCCGACCGCGCCGACCTGGTGATCGGCTCGCGCTACAGCGACTCCGGCGCGGAGGCCGCCGGCGACGACTACAGACCGACCTTCTCGCGGCGGATCGGCACCAGCGTCTTCCGCTTCTTCCTCACCCTGGCGACGCGGCAGCGCTTCACCGACACGACCAGCGGCATGCGCGCCGCGAACCGCCGGGTGATGGCGCTGTTCAGCGAGAACTACTCGCCCGACTTCGCCGAGATCGAGTCGCTGCAGCTGGCGGTGCGCCAGGGCCTGCGGGTCGAGGAGGTGCCGGTGCGGATGCTGGAGCGGACGGGTGGAACCTCGTTCCTGACCCCGGTCCGTTCGGCCTTCTTCATCTTCAAGGGGGTCGTCGTCCTGCTGGTCGGCCAGTTCCGCCCGCGCCAGGCGGAGGCGGACCGATGAGCCGGCTGGCCCTGGCGGCGACGAACACCGTCCGACTCACCTCCCAGACCCGGATCCTCGCCGCGGTACTGGCGATCGCCTTCATGCTGCTGATCCTCGATCTGATCCGGCGCGACCGGCTGCAGGAGCGCTACAGCGTGATCTGGTTCGTCGCCGGCCTCGGGATGCTCGCCGGCGCCGCCTTCCCCGGCCTGCTGAAGCTGGTCGCCGACGCGATGGGGGTCCGCGACACCAACGTGGCCCTGTTCTCGATCGTCCTCCTGCTGCTGCTCGGCCTGGCGCTCAACTTCAGTGTGATCATGTCGAGGCAGGCCGCCCAGATCACCCGCCTGGCGCAGGAACGAGCTCTCGAGGGAGTACACAAAGACGAGGCTCAGGACTCGTCGGACAAGGACGCGGGGAGCAGTGGTGGCAGCGCTACTTCGGCTCCCGAGGACGCCTTGTAACGGCGCCTGAGACCGTCCGCTCAAGTCTGAAAAACAAAGCTTCCAGGGCCAGCTCCTCGGATACGTTGAGGTCGAGGCCGCGGCGGGTCTCCTGGACGATCTCGGCGCCGCGGCGGGCGCGGTCGGG
>OLLT01000258.1_pt1 | contig 17924 bp, 14 predicted proteins | sample 1604621 | NCBI WGS metagenome assembly OLLT01 (sample SAMEA104055725, study PRJEB20765) | soil metagenome | biome: Arctic tundra; feature: Polygonal ground; material: soil | place: USA | collected 2011-09 | depth 0-0.5 m | reverse complement strand
CGGCAAGGTCGGAGGGCAGGACTCGATGCCCGTCGCCGGGCAGCTCGGCGGCGAGAGCCTCGAGCGCCTCCGGCTTACGGCCGCTCAGCGCCAGGCCGACGCCGCGCTGGGCGAGGGCCAGGGCGATCGCTCGACCGAGGCCTCCGGTGGCGCCCGTGAGAAGTGCTGTGCGGCCGGCAAGGTCCATCCCAAAAGCCAAGCTAGCAGCCGTGCCGCCGACAGGATTCTGGAGCGCACTTGCGAGAGCCGACTAGATGTTCGCGTTTCATGAGCGAAGCTCCGGGCGATGCTCTATGCTGCCGCGAGTTCGTAGAACCGAAACGCCGAGTCCCAAGCGCCAGAGGGCGCAGAGGGAACGGGGGAACCACGTTTTCGGGGCTAACCCACCTGGTTCAGGTGAGAGCGCAGGCTCCTTTCGCGCTAGCCCGACAGCTAACCCCGTAGGCCGACAAAGGAGATCGGTTTGCTTTTCAAGTTCAACTTCAAGGCGGGGCTGGGGATGCTCGTGGCCCTGGCCGCCATCGCCGCCGTTGCACCCGCCGGCGCCTCCGCCAAGTGCGTCTTCGGCGGCCTGACGCCCGCCGAAATAGATCCCTGCACCCCGACCGCGAAAGCGAAGCTGCTTTCCAGCGGCGAACTGATCCCGCCGAAGAGCGCCCCGGCCCGGGTCAAGGCCGTGATCGAAGCCGCCAACAAGATCCGCACCAAGCCCTACATCTGGGGTGGCGGCCATGCCCGTTGGTGGGACAAGGGCTACGACTGCTCGGGCTCGGTCAGCTACGCGCTGCACGGCGGCGAATTCATCGAAAGCCCGATGCCGTCCGGCCCGATGGAGAAATGGGGCCTGGAAGGCAAAGGGCGCTGGATCACCGTCTGGGCCAACGCCGGCCACGCCTACGCCGAAATCGCCGGCTTCCGCTGGGACACCGCCGGCGACTCGAGCGGGACGGGGCCGCGCTGGCATCCCGAACTGCTCAGCAACGAAGGCTTCGTCGCTCGGCATCCCGCCGGGTACTGATGGGCCAACCCACCGGGATGGCGGCGCCTCGAGCGCGGTAGCGCGGTACTCCTCTGCGTCCAACCGCCGGGGCCTGAGTTGTCCTTGCACTCCCTGCCGGCTCGGATAAGGTGCGCAGGTAGCTGCCTCACCTCCCGACATCCGCCTCGCAGGTCTGACCAAGCACTATGGCGGGGTGGTTGCGGTTGCCGGCATTGACCTCGTGGTCGGCCGCGGCGAATTCTTCACCATGCTGGGACCGTCCGGCTCCGGCAAGACGACGACGCTGCGGATGATCGCCGGCTTCGAGGACCCCAGCTCGGGCACGATCGAGCTCGCGGGCGAGGACGTCAGCGGCGTCCCTCCCTACGACCGCGCCGTCAACACCGTCTTCCAGGACTATGCCCTGTTCCCCCACATGAGCGTCGGCGACAACGTCGCCTACGGCCTCAAGGTGGCCGGTGTGGACAAGGCCGAACGGGCCAAGCGCCGCGACGAGGCGCTGGAGATGGTCCGTCTTCCCGGCTACGCCGGGCGCCGGCCGGGCGAGCTCTCCGGCGGTCAGCGCCAGCGCGTCGCCCTGGCGCGGGCGATCGTCAACCGGCCGAAGGTGCTGCTGCTCGACGAGCCGTTGGGAGCGCTCGACCTGAAGCTGCGCGAGCAGATGCAGGTCGAGCTGAAGTCGATCCAGGGCGAGGTAGGCATCACCTTCGTCTACGTCACCCACGACCAGGACGAGGCGCTGACGATGAGCGACCGGGTCGCGGTCTTCAACGAGGGCCGGATCGAGCAGGTGAGCCCGCCCCGGGAGCTCTACGAGCGACCGGTCAACGAGTTCGTCGCCGGCTTCGTCGGCGTCTCCAACGTGATCGAGCGCGACGGCGAGCGGCTGACGATCCGGCCGGAGAAGATCGAGCTGCTCGACCCCGCCGCCGCGCCTGGCGGCCTCCACAGCGAGCGCGGCAAGGTGGTCGAGGTCGCATACGCGGGAATGGTCACGCGCTACACGGTGGCGCTCGACGCCGGCGGAACCCTTCAACTGGTCAGACAGAACCTCGACAGCGCGTCTTCGGGCACGCTGCCCGAGCAGGGGAAGGAAGTACTCGTGGGTTGGCGGCCGGAGCACGCGGCCGCCGTCCGCGGCAAATCGACGAACGAGGAGGTAGCACCATGAGGAGAAAGGATGCTCATCCCGCCCGCACGGCATGGCTCGTCGTGGGGGGCCTGGTCGCGTTCATGCTCGTCCTCTCCGGCTGCGGCAGCTCCGGCGGCGGCGGCACCAGCGGTGGCAACGAACTGCAGACGCTCGGCAAAGGCGAGGGTCAGCTCAACCTGATCTCCTGGGCCGGCTACGTCGAACCGGAATGGGTGAAGCCGTTCGAACAGGAAAGCGGCTGCACGGTCAGCGACAAGGTCGCCGGCACCTCCGACGAAATGGTCGACCTGATGAAAACCGGCCAGTACGACGGCGTCTCGGCCTCGGGCAACGCCACGGCGCGCCTGGTTGCCGCCGGCCTGGTCGACCCGGTCAACGTCAGCCTCGTCCCCAACTACAAGACGGTCTTCCCCGACCTCAAGAACCAGCCCTACAACACCTTCGAAGGCGTCCACTACGGGATCCCGCACGGTCGCGGCGCCAACCTGCTGATGTGGAACCCCAACGCGGTCAAGCCCGCCCCGACCTCCTGGAACGTGATGTTCGACCCGCGGATGGCGGCCAAGTACAAGGGCAAGATCAGCCAGTACGACGATCCGATGTCGATCGCCGAAGCGGCGGTCTACCTGAAGTTCCACGAACCGAAGCTGGAAATCGAAAACCCCTACGAGCTGAACGAAGAACAGTTCGAAGCGGCGGTCAACCTGCTGAAGGAACAGGCGCCGAACGTGGGTGAATACTGGGGCGAAGCGGCCAAGCAGATCCAGGCGTTCGGCAGCGGCGATGACGAGCTCGGCACGACCTGGCAGTACCAGTACTTCGCGCTGAAGGAAGAAGGCGTGCCGGTCGCCGCCAGCCCGGCCAGCCAGGGCTTCCTGCCCAAGGAGGGCGCGACGGGATGGTCGGACACCTGGATGATCAGCTCCAAGGCCAAACATCCCAACTGCATGTACATGTGGATGAACTACATCATCTCGCCGAAAGCCAATGCCGAGGTCGCCGAATACTTCGGCGAGGCGCCGGCGCAGAGCCTTGCTTGCGACGAAACCGCGAACAAGAACTTCTGCACCGAATACCACGCCGACAACCCGGCCTTCTGGAAGCGGGTCTACTACTGGGAGACCCCGCTGGCGGAATGCGGCAACGGCGAAAACGATTGCATGGACTACAACGCCTGGGTCAAAGCCTGGACCGAAATCAAAGGCTAGGAAGCTCGTCCAGCCGCAATGACGACTGAAGCCGTCGTCAAGAGGCCGGCGCGCCGCGGGGTCGCCGGCCTCTTCCGGGGGCGCCCCCGCCTGCAGGTGGGGGCGCTGCTGGCCGCACCCGGGGCCTGGCTGGTCGTCCTCTACCTGGGATCGCTCGCGGTCCTGCTGATCGCCGCCTTCTGGACCGTCAACGCGCTCAGCGGCGAAGTGATCAAGGGCTTCAGCCTTGAAAACTTCGAATCGCTGGTCAACGAACCGGTCTACAAGGAGATCGTCTGGCGGACGGTCCGGACCGCGGCCCTAGTCACCGTCACCGACGCGATCATCGCCTTCCCGATCGCCTTCTACATGGCCAAGGTCGCGAGCCGCCGCGGCAAGGCGCTGCTCGTCATCGCCGTGCTGATGCCGCTCTGGTCGAGCTACCTGGTCAAGGTCCTCGCCTGGCGCACGATGCTCTCCCAGGACGGAGTCATCAACTGGGCGCTGAACCCGTTGGGTCTGCACGGCCCCGGCTACGGCATCACCGCCGTCTGGCTGGTGCTGAGCTACCTCTGGCTGCCGTACATGATCCTGCCGATCTACGCGGGCCTGGAACGGATCCCGAATTCGCTGATCAGCGCCTCGGAGGATCTCGGCGCCGCCCCCTTCACGACCTTCCGGCGAGTGATCTTCCCACTCGCCTTCCCCGCCGTCGTCGCCGGCTCGATCTTCACCTTCTCCCTCACCCTGGGCGACTTCATCACCGTCAGGCTGGTCTCCAACAGCCAGTTCATCGGCACCGTGATCGCCTCCTCGATCACCAACGACCTGCCCTTCGCGGCGGCGCTGGCGCTGGTCCCGATCGTGGTCATGATCGCCTACCTGTCCGTGGCCCGGAAGCTCGGCGCCTTCGAGCACATATAGATGGTTGACCCCACGACCACCCACACCTGGATGACGCGCGCGGCGCATCGCATTGAGCGACCGAAGGGAGCGGTGCGAGCGCGAAGCGCGAGTTCCTCGGGCTTGCCTTTGGCTCCACCAAAGGCTGCGCCCCGCGTCCTCGACCTGCTCGGCCGCGCGCGCCCCCAGTCACGCGTCGTCGTGGGGTCAACCATCTGATGCGGCTCTCGCGACGGGCAAGAGGGTTGTTGCGGATCGGGGTCGGGGCCGGCCTCGCCTTCATCTACGTGCCCCTGCTGGTGATCCTCGTCTACGCCTTCAACTCGAGCAAGATCCTCAAATGGCCCCCGCCCGGCTGGACCCTCGACTGGTTCACCAAGGCCTTCGAAAGCGAATCCGCCCGCGAAGCGCTGCTGACCTCGGTCGAGGCCGGGGTCGTCGCCACCGCGATCGCACTGCTGCTCGGCACGCTAGCCGCGATGGCGGTCGCCCGGCACCGCTTCTTCGGCCGCGAGACCGTCTCCTTCCTGGTCATCCTTCCGATCGCCCTGCCGGGCATCGTCACCGGCGTCGCCCTCAGCAACACCTTCACCCAGGTGCTCGGCATCTCGCTCAGCCTGCTGACCGTGATCATCGGCCACGCCACCTTCTGCATCGTGGTCATCTACAACAACGTCGTCGCCCGCCTGCGCCGCACCTCCGGCTCCTTCGAGGAGGCCTCGGCCGACCTCGGCGCCCGCACCTGGCAGACCTTCCGCTTCGTCACCTTCCCGAGCATGAAAACGGCCCTCGGCGCCGGCGCCCTGCTCGCCTTCGCCCTCTCCTTCGACGAGATCATCGTCACCACGTTCACGATCGGCGCCGGCGAAGAAACCCTGCCGATCTGGATCTTCCGCAACCTCTTCCGCCCCAAAGAGCTGCCGATCGTCGACGCCGTCGCCGTGATCGTGATCGTGATCTCGATCATCCCCGTCTACCTGGCCCACCGGCTATCGAGAGAGGAAGGCGGCGTCACCGGCGGCAAAGCGGGCGGGGCTGCCGAGGTGGCTGAGGTGACCGCGGCACCTTAGCGGTCAAGGGAAGGGCTGCGCGGTTGCTTCTTGTAGCCCTCTGGGCGACAAACCACAACCGCGCCCTTCAACCAGCCGGATCAGCCGCTGCTGGACCGCGGAGAAGGGGCCGGTGGGCCTCCGAACGCTTTGCGCGGGAGGAGAGCGGGCGCCCGGGGCGTCAACAGCACTCTCTCGATCGACGAGTTGCGAGTGAGGAGGCCCACCGGCCCCTTCTCCGCCCGCCCCTACAGCGGAATGTTCCCGTGCTTGCGCTTCGGCTGCGCCACCCGCTTGCTCTGCAGCATCCGCAGCGCCTTGATCAGCTTCGGCCTCGTCTGCCGCGGCTCGATCACGTCGTCGATGTAGCCGCGTTCCGCCGCCGAGTAGGGATTGGCGAAGTGGGCCTTGTAGTCGTCGATCAGTTTCTGGCGACGCTCGTCGGGGGTCGGCGAGTTGGCGATGTCTTTGCGGTAGATGATGTTGACGGCGCCCTCGGGGCCCATCACCGCTACCTCGGCGGTCGGCCAGGCGACGTTGAAGTCGGCCAGCATGTGCTTCGAGTTCATCACGTCGTAGGCGCCGCCGTAGGCCTTGCGGGTGATGACGGTGAGCTTCGGGACGGTCGCCTCGGTGAAGGCGTAGAGCAGCTTGGCGCCGTGGCGGATGATCCCGTTCCACTCCTGGTCGGTGCCGGGCAGGAAGCCGGGGACGTCAGTGAAGGTGACGATCGGGACGTTGTAGGCGTCGCAGGTGCGGACGAATCGGGCCGCCTTCTCGGAGGCCTCGATATCGAGAACGCCGGCGAGGAAGGCGGGCTGGTTGCCGACGATGCCGATCGGATAGCCGTCGAGCCGCGAGAAGCCGCAGACGATGTTCTTCGCGAAGTGTTCGTGGACCTCGAAGAACTCCTCGTCGTCGACGATGCGGGCGATCACGTCGCGCATGTCGTAGGGCTTGGAGGGATCGTCGGGGACGAGCGTGTCGAGCGCCTCGTCTTCGCGCTCGGGATCGTCGGTCGGCTCGAAGCGCGGCGGCGCCTCGAGGTTGTTCGAGGGCAGGAAGCTGAGCAGGTAGCGGGCGTCCTCGAGGCAGCTCTCCTCGTCCTCGGAGGCGAAGTGGGCGACGCCCGATTTCGTGTTGTGGCTCATCGCCCCGCCGAGCTCCTCGAACTCGACCTCCTCGCCGGTCACGGTTTTGATCACTTCGGGGCCGGTGATGAACATGTGCGAGGTCTCTTTGACCATGAAGATGAAGTCGGTCATCGCCGGCGAGTAGACGGCGCCGCCGGCGCAGGGGCCCATGATCAGGCTGATCTGGGGGATCACGCCCGAGCACTGGACGTTGCGGACGAAGACGTCGCCGTATGCGCCGAGGGAGACGACCCCCTCCTGGATCCGGGCGCCGCCGGAGTCGTTGATGCCGACCACCGGCGCCCCGACCTGGGCGGCGAGGTCCATCACCTTGCACATCTTCTCCGCCATCACCTCGCCGAGACTGCCTCCGAACACGGTGAAGTCCTGGGAGAAGACAAAAACAGTTCTTCCCTCTATGGTGCCGTGGCCGGTGACGACGGCGTCGCCCCAGGGCCGTTTCTTCTGCATCTCGAAGTCGTAGGTGCGGTGGCGCACGAAGGTGTCGAGCTCCTCGAAGGAGCCGGGATCGAGCAGCTTCTCGACCCGCTCGCGGGCGGTCATCTTGCCCTTCGCGTGCTGCTTCTCGACCGCCTCCTCGGAGGCGGAGTTGACCGCCGCCTCGCGCAGCTCGCGCAGGTAGGCGAGCTTCTCCTCGTGGGTGATCGGGTTTTTCTCGCGCATGAAAGGGGATGCCGGAGCGGGCAGCTCTTGGGCGGCCGCGGGATTCTATTTAGGCGCGCCCCGCGGCGCCCTCAGACAGCCGCAGGGCCCGCTCGCGCGGGCCCTTCGAACGGCCGGGATACGCCGCCTCCAAGCTCTGCCGCCTGGCCGGGAATCAGCTGAAGGGCCGCCGCTGTGGTTCCGCCAGGCGATCGAGAACCGCCTCGAGGTCGGCCTCGGCGAAACCGCTGTGCTCGTCGGCGCGGATCTGGACCCGGGTTCCGAAGCCCTTCTCGGCCATCGTCACCTCGAGCCCCTCGACGGCCTCGACCAGCCCCGCCAGCTCGGGCTCAGACTTCATCAGCGTCCGCGATGCCTCGATCATTGAGGCCCGCTTCCACCGCGGTGCGCCTGTTCCTGCACCTCCCCCGGCCTGGGAGAGACCGTTCAGCGAACTAGAAGAACGCGCCGCCCTTGTATTCGCCGAAGACGTCGCGCATCGCGCCGCAGACCTCGCCGATCGAGGCGTCGGCGGCGAGCGCGGCGCGGATCGGGTGCAGCAGGTTGCCGTCGCCGCGGGCGACGTCGCGGAGGGACTCGAGCTTGGCGCTGACGTCGGCCTGGTCGCGGGCCTCCTTGAAGGCCTTGAGCCGGGTCAGCTGGCGCTGCTCGGACTCCGGGTCGACCTTGAGGATGTCGACGTCGTCGACCTGGTCGGTGACGAATTTGTTGACGCCGACGATCACGTCCTGGCCGCTCTTGTAGCGCTCGTGGTAGCTCAGCGCCGACTCCTCGATCTCGCGCTGCATGAACTCCAGCGCCTCGACCGAGCCGCCGAGCTCGGCGACCTTGTCCATCAGCTCCCAGGCGCGCAGCTCGATCTCGTCGGTCAGCGACTCGACGAAGTAGGAGCCGGCGAAGGGGTCGACGGTGTCGGCGACCCCGGACTCGTAGGCGAGGACCTGCTGGGTCCGCAGCGCGATCCGCGCCGAGCGCTCGGTCGGCAGCGCCAGCGCCTCGTCGAAGCCGTTGGTGTGCAGCGATTGGGTGCCGCCGCTGACCGCGGCGAAGCCCTGCAGGGCGACCCGGACGATGTTGACCTCGGGCTGCTGCGCCTGCAGCGTGACGCCACCGGTCTGGGTGTGGAAGCGGATCTTCATCGAGTTGGGATCCTTTGCCCCGAACCGCTCCTCGACGATTTTCGCCCACATCCGCCGCACCGCGCGGAACTTGGCGATCTCCTGGAAGACGTTGTTGTGGCAGTTGAAGAAGAAGGCGAGTCGAGGCGCGAACTCGTCGATCTTCAGGCCCCGGTCGAGCGCCGCCTCGACGTAGGCGATCGCGTTGGAGAGGGTGAACGCCACCTCCTGCACGGCCGAGCAGCCCTTCTCGCGGATGTGGTAGCCGGAGATCGAAATCGTGTTCCATTTCGGCACCTTTTCGTGGCAGTACTCGAAGAGGTCGGTGGTCAGGCGCATCGTCGGCACCGGCGGGAAGATGTAGTTGCCGCGCGCCATGTACTCCTTCAGCACGTCGTTCTGGACGGTGCCGCGGAGCTTCTCGGAGGGAACGCCCTGCTCCTCGCCGACCAACTCGTAGAGCAGCAACAGGACCCCGGCCGGAGCGTTGATCGTCATCGAGGTCGAGACGCCGTCGAGCGGGATCTGGTCGAAGCAGATCCGCATGTCCTCGATCGTGTCGATCGGGACCCCGGTCCGCCCCACCTCGCCGTTGCAGAGCGGGTCGTCGGAATCGCGGCCGAGCTGGGTCGGCAGGTCAAAGGCCATCGAGAGCCCGGTCGAGCCGTTCGCGATCAGGTAGCGGTAGCGCTCGTTGGTGTCCTCGGGGGAGGCGAAGCCGGCGTACTGGCGCATCGTCCAGAGCCGGTCTCGGTACATCCCCTCGTGGATGCCGCGGGTGAAAGGCGGGGCGCCGGGGGCGCCGAGCCGCTCGGCCAGATCAGGAGCGACGTCCTCGGGGCCGTAAAGACCCTCGATTTCGATCCCCGAATCGGTGAAGACGCGCTCGTCGTCGGGGCCGACCACCGGAGCGATCGTGCGATCGGCCTCCTCAGCCGCCGAATGGTCCATGCTCGCCATTCTCGGGAGGATATTGACGCGCGAGCGTCCGCTGCATGAAGGCGCCCGACCGGAACCTTGCCCGGCCGGCCGGGTTGTCTTTGAAGCAAGCCCAGAATAGGCTTGGTCGCAAATCAAATTTGTCGTAAGTCGCCCAAGGGGACCGCAGGGGGCGGCAACAACGGAGGAACCATATGACTTATGCATCCCAGCCACGAATGGCTCGGGGGACGATGTTGCCGGCCGGAATCTTGGCGGCAGCGCTGTTCGCGCTGCTGGCCTTCGCTCCCTTCGCTTCCGCCGCGCCCGACCCGGTCGCCAGCGGAACCACCACGGTCACCCTGACCAATAGCTTCAACAAATACCTGAAGACCTTCGGGATCAAGGTGTCGAAGGTCGCGCCGGCCAAGGTCAAGGGCAGCAAGGCGACGTTCACCGTCACGGGCGGCACCCTCGACCCGCTCACCGGGCTCGGCGAAGTCACCCTCGGCGGCGGCCTCAAGCTGAAGGCCGGGAAAAAGACCACCACGGTCAAGTCGCTCGTCCTCAACACGAGCACCAAATCGCTGAGTGGCAAGGTCGGGAGCAAGAAGACCAAGGTCGCCACCGTGGCCGGCTGGACCTTCGCCCGCAACGGCTTCGGCGTCAACCTGGCGGTCAAGAAGCTGAAGCTGACCGGCTCCGCCGCGACGGCGCTCAACAAGGCCCTCGGCTTCTCGAAAGGCACGCCCAAGCCGTTCCTCGGCGGCAAGCTGATCGCCACGGCAGCGGCCGAAACGCAGCCGAGCACGGTGACCGTGCTGCCGGGTGGCAACGCCAAATTCACGGCAAACACGACCACCCTCGCCAAACTCGCGAAAGTGGAAGCCAAAGTCCAAACGATCGCGCCGACCACTTCGCCGGCGCCGGCTCTCTACGAATTCCCGATCTCCGGCGGGACCATCTCACCGGCGGGGACGGCCGGAGTCGTGCAGTCGACCGGGGGGCTCATCCTGGTTCAGAAAATCCAGACGGGTCCGACTGAATTCCTGGAAACCGAAATCACTCTCGGCGCCTTCTACGTTGACCTGGCGGCGAAAACCGCCACGGTCGAAGTGGTCGCCAAATCCAATGCCAGCCCCGAACTGAATCTGGGAAATCTCGGGCGCAGCTCGATCGCCGACCTCACCGTGACCGGCGTCGCCGCTGATCCGACGACGCGCACAGTAAGCATCAACGCCTCGGCGGTACTGCAGACGGTCTCCGCATCGGTTCTGAATGGCTTCGTAAAAGTTTACGAAGGCTTCGAAGCAAAAGGCGGACCAAAAGTCTCGCCGGAAAGCATCAACGCTGGCGAATCGCTCGGTACGTTCTCCTTCACGGCGCAGACTCAGTAGCTCTCGCCAGGAGGGTCAGCTGGAAAGGGCGGCCTCCGGGGCGCCCTCTTCTTTGCTGGCTCGGTTGAGCCGGAATCAGTCACTCGGCTCAGCGGCGCGGCTGCACCGGTACCAGGCTCAGTCAGAAGCGCCGACGAGGCGCTCGATGCCGGTCTGGTCGATAGTCCGGCGCAGACCGTCGAGCAGCTCGATCGACGGTTCCCAGCTGAGCAGATCTCGGGCCCGCCCGATGTCGGGCCGGCGCTGCTGGGGATCGTCGACCGGCAGCGCCTCGAAGATGATCTCCGAACGGGAATCAGTCACCTCGATCACGGCTTTGGCCAGCTCCAACAGCGTGAACTCGTTCGGGTTGCCGATGTTGACCGGCACGTGGACGTCGGACTCGGCCAGCGCGACGATGCCGCGAATCAAGTCGTCGACGTAACAGAAGCTGCGCGTCTGGCTGCCGTCTCCGAAAACGGTCAGTGGCCGGTCCTGCAGCGCCTGACGCAGGAAGGTCGGGATCGCGCGGCCGTCGTGCGGCCGCATGCGGGGACCGTAGGTGTTGAAGATGCGGACGATCGCGGTGTCGAGGCCCTGCTGGCGGTGGTAGGCCATCACCAGCGCCTCGGCGTAGCGCTTGGCCTCGTCGTAGACGCCGCGCGGGCCGATCGGGTTGACGTGGCCCCAGTAGTCCTCCGTCTGGGGATGGACCTGCGGGTCGCCGTAGACCTCGCTGGTTGACGCGGTCAGGAATCGGGCCCGCTTGAACTTCGCCACCCCGAGCATGTGATGGGTCCCCTGGGAGCCGACCTTGAGCGTGTGCAGCGGCAGCCGCAGGTAGTCGATCGGGCTCGCCGGCGAGGCCAGGTGGTAGATAAAATCGACGTCCTCCGGGATGTCGACATAGGTGGTGATGTCGAGGTTGCGGAACTCGAAAGCCTCGTCGCGCAGGTGGGCGATGTTCTCCAGCGACCCGGTCTCGAGGTTGTCGATGCAGACCACCCGGTGACCCTTGCCGATCAGGTGCTCGCAGAGGTGAGAGCCGAGGAAGCCGGCGCCGCCGGTGACTACGCAGGTCGTCATGAAGACGATGCTACCGGGACGGGAACCCCCCAGGGTGGTCTCGACTTCCATGCAAATTACGAATATCCGAGGGAAGAATCGTCCAAAAGGAGGGAGAGACGCGCACCAGACGGCGCTTGTCCTGGCATCTTTGGTCTAGAGAATTGCAACGGGCAGGGGAGACCGAGTGGTGAGTCCGAGTAATCGAGAGGGAGAGGCCGCGGACGCGGCGGCGAAAGTGGACGCGGCGAGGAAGCGTGCCGCGGTCGAAACGTATGCTCGTCACGAGGGGGCGCTTCGCCGTACCGCACGGCGCTACTCGCTTTGCGCCGACGACGCCGAAGACGCCCTGCAGCGAGGGCTGGAGATCCTGCTCACGAAAGCCCCCTCCGAGGATCCGCGGGAACTGATCCGCTGGACCCAGACCGTGGTCAAGCACGAGGCCCTCGCCGTCCGCCGCGACCGCGAGCGGATCCTCAGCGGTCCCGCCTCCGTGCGCCCGGAGGCCGGCTCGGAGGACTGGGTGGCGCTGATCCCGGCCGATGCCGACGGCCCGCCTGAGCGCGCCGAGCGGCGCGAGGCCATCGCCCGCAGCCGCGAGGCGCTGCAGACCCTGAAGCCCCAGGAGCTGCGCGCCCTGACCCTCCTCGCGGAGGGCTACTCCTATCTGGAGATCGCCGAGATGACCGGCTGGAGCGCGACGAAAATCAACCGCTGCCTGGCCGAGGGCCGGGAGCGCTTCCGCCGGTTCCTCTCCCGCAGCGAGGACGGCCGGCGCTGCGTTGAGATGGGTCCGCTGATATCGACCTTCTGCGACGGCGAAGCGAGCGCGAAGGATGCGGCGGCGCTGCGCGAGCATCTTCGCGCCTGCCCGCACTGCCGGGCAACCCTGAGGGCATACCGGGCAGCACCGGCCGCGGCGATGGCGCTGGCGCCGGTGCTCCCGTTCGGCCGCCCTCTCCTCGACCGCGTCCACGAGACCTTCGCGGGCATCGCGAATCGAGTCGGCGGCGGCGGTTCCAGCACCGACTCGGCGCTTTCGCAGATCGCCGCGGCGGGAGGCGCCCGCGGTGCCGGAATGGCCGCTCTGGCCAAAGCGATGGCGATCTGCGTCGGCGCGGTGGGGGGAGCCGCGGCCTGCGTGGCCACCGGGGTCGTCCCGGCACCACTCGAGTTCGCGGCGGACCACACCACGTCAGCTCGGATCCAGCGCCCCGTCGCCCCCCCTGCCGACGGCGAGCCGGGCGGGGAACCTGGGGTCACGTACGAACCGGCGCCGGAACCCAGCCAGCCGCAGGAGGAAGCGTCTCCCGCTGATCACGAATCCGCGCCGGAACCTCAGCCGGCCTCGACCCCGAGCCCGGAAGCGTCGAGTGGAGCCGTCGAATATTCCCCACCCCCACCCCCCGCCCCGGCGCCGCAGCCTTCGAGCACCGGTGATTCCAGCGGCGCGGCGGCCGGCGAGTTTGGACCATGAGCCGGCCTCGTTCGAAGCTTCTTGCCGCGGCCGTCTCGATCGGGATCGTTGCCGGCCTGAGCGTCGACCCCGCCTCCTCTGCTGCGACTTCAACAGCCCTGCCGCCGCTCGCATTGACGGTCGAGGAAGGCGAAGGCTCCTGGCATGCCGAACCGGTCTTCCGGCTCGAATGGGTTCCGGATCCGCGCCAGGCCGAAGCCGCGCCGGTCTACCTGGTCCACGACTCGGCCGGGAAGGTCGTCGTCAGTGAAAACGTCGGCGAAATCGGCGTCGGAGTGCACTCCATTTTCCCGATCGAAGTCCCGCTTCGGCCGGGTCCGTACACGGCCGAAGTCTGGCTCCGGAGTGCTGCGGGGGACGGCCCGCGCACCAGCGCCACTCTGCGTTTCGACAATGCCCGGCCGAGCGCGGCCCGACCAATCCGGCCCGCCGGCTGGGTGCCGGCGGCAAAGCCGGCGGCGATCGAGATCGCGCCCGCCGTCGGAGAGCAGCCGATCTCGGGCATCCGCGGCTACGCGGTCTCGGTCGACTACCAACCGGAAGGATCGCCCTGCGCCGGCCCGGATCGGTGCAGCGTGGCGGAGACCGATCTTCGGTCCGGGGCCGGCGGCGGCTCGATCGCGGTCGGATTCCTGCCCGAAGGCATCAACTTCGCCCATGTCGTCGCCGTCTCGGGCTCTGGGATGCGATCGCGGACCGTCGAAACGGTCGCGCTGGCGGTCGACGGCCTGCAACCCGAAGTCGCCCTCGAAGGGGTGCCCGGCGGTTGGTCGAACGGCCCGGTTCGGCTGACCGCGACCGCCACCGACTCGCAGTCGGGGATGACGCCCGACGGCCCCGGGGGACCGTTCACGGCGATCGCGACCGACGCGGGGGTGCCGGCCGTCGCCGCCGGCGGCTCGGTATCGGCAATGGTGCGGGGGGACGGCGCCCACCGGGTCGAGTTCTACGCGCGGGATGCCGCCGGCAACGTCCATGACGGCCAGGCCTCATCGGCCCCACCCTCGTCAGCGATGGTGCGAATCGACGAAACGCCGCCGCAGATCGCCTTCGCAAGGTCCCAGGATCCAGCCGAACCGGAGCGGATCGCGGCGACGGTGACCGACCCACTCTCTGGGCCGGGTTCGGGCCGTGGCTCGATCGCCGTTCGACCGTCCGGAACTCTGCGGCAGTTCGAACGGATCCCGACCGATGTCTCGGCCGGAAGGCTGACCGCCGTCTGGGACTCCGACGCCTTCCCACCGGGAAGCTATGAATTCAAGGCGACCGGATACGACGCGGCGGGCAACGCCGGCAGCAGCGATCGCCGCGTCAACGGCACCCGGATGGTGCTCTCCAACCCGCTCAAGAAGTCGACGACGATCGAGTTCGGCTTCGGCGGCAGGCAACTGGTGTGGCATCGCTGTGGCAGGGCACGGGGCACGGTTCGCTGCCACCGCGAGGTGATCGAGTCATTCGAGCAGCGGCCGACGGCCAGGATGGTCCCCTACCGGCGCGGGGTCCCGGTCGGCGGGCGACTGACCTCGGCATCCGGCTCGCCGCTGGCGGGGCTCGCGGTCAGGATCGTCGAGACATTCGACTCCGGCGCGGGGGCGATCGACCGCACGACGACGGTCCAGACCGGCTTCGACGGCACCTTTCTGGCGCATCTCGCCCCCGGTCCCAACCGCGATGTCGAGGTCGACTTCGCCGGCAATCGGGTTCTCACCCGGGCCGGCGGGCGGCGGCTGCGTCTGGGGGTCCGGGCGTCCGTGCGCCTGCGTGCCTCCGCCACGAGGGCGGCGATCGGCGGGGCGCCGGTGGTCTTCAGCGGCCGCATCGACCACTTCGAAACGACGATTCCTGCCGCCGGCCGGCCGGTCGAGCTTCAGTTCCGCGTTCCCGGCGCGGCCTGGAGTGAGTTCCGCACCGTCCAGACCGACGCCCACGGGCGTTTCCGCTACCCCTACGCGTTCAGCGACGACGACAGCCGCGGCGTCCGCTTCCAGTTCCGCGCCTACGCCCCACCGCAGCCAGGCTGGCCCTACGAACCAGGCACCTCGCGCCCGGTCTCAGTCACCGGTCGCTGACCGGGAGTGCCACAGACGTTTCAGGACCAAGAGCGGGGCGACGACGAAACGAGGCCCGCATGGTGGTTCCATGCGGGCCTCGTGAGGTGGCGTATCCGCGCAGCGTCCTGGGACGCCTGCGGTGCTCCTAGCGCAATGCTGCCAATTGATCGGTGACCTGGTCGACCAGGCCCTGGGCGCGGCTGGTCGATTCGTCGAGGGTGCGGCGGACGCGCTGCTCGACCTCGCTGCGGTTGCGCTTCAACGTGTTCTCGACCGTGCGCTGATGCTTGCGGGCCTCACGCTCAACGCGAGTGCGCGTCTTGCGGGCTTCCGTGGTCGCTTTGCGGCGGGCGCTGGAGCCGCGGCGCTCGGTCCGCTTGAGCGATTTGCGCAGCTGCGCGCGGTAGGACTTGAGCTGCTTCTCGGCGCTGCCACGGCCGGTCCACGGCTCGACCAGATCGGCGATCCGGTCACTGACGGTGAGGGCGACGCCGACCGGAAGATCGACGGCTGCCTCGGCGACGGTCTGAACCTGGTTCTTCTCCGCCACCGCGGTCTTGGTGGCAGCCTGCTTGGTCGCGCGGGCGGTTGCGCCGGCGGATTTCTTGGCTTCGGTGGTGGCGCGTTTTGCCTGAGTTTTGGATTTGCTGCTGTTGTTTTTGGTGCTCTGCGTGGCCATGAAGTCGGAATCCCTTCGAGTTTTTGTTTGGCTGCCTCGGGCGTTCCCGAGTCTAGCGAACATATGTTCTTTTACGAACACACGTTCTTAAACCCTTTTCGGTAGCGGGTTACACCGCTTTTTGCAATCCGACTCAGGCGCTCTGAGCGGCCAGCACGGTGGCCAATGCGGCGTCGCCGCGGGCGGCGGCCATCGGGTAGCGCGCGCCGAGATCGAGCGGCGCCTCCGCGAGAGCAAGATCGCCGAAGGCGACGGCGCCGCCGGCCTCCCGGACGATCAACTGCGCCGCGGCGGCGTCGACCGAGCGACAGGGCCTCAGGCTCAGCATCGCGTCGAAGCGGCCGGCGCCGACGTAGGCGGCGGTGATCGCGATCGAGCCCACCACCCGCAGCCGGTAGACCTTCCCCTCCAGCGCCCGCAAGGCGGGCTGGGTCCACTCCGGCTCGGCGGACTCGAGACCGACCACCTCGAGCTGCCCGGCCTCGACGGCGACCCGCGCCGGCGCCCCGCCGAGGCTTGCCCCCCGCCCGCGATGGGCGAGGAACTGCTCGTCGGCGCCGAAGTCGTGGACGAAGCCGAACTCGACGTCGGCCATCGAGGAGCCGGAGGCGACGGCGATGCTGAGGCTGTGCGAGGGGATCGTGCGGCGGGCGTTGAGCGAGCCGTCGATCGGGTCGATCACGATCCGGGCCTCGCCCCCCGAGCCGAAGGAAACCTCGCCGCGCTCCTCGGAGACGGCGACGAAGGACGCCCCCTCGGCGGCCAGCGCATCGAGCTCGGCGAAGACGGCGTCCTCGCAGCGGCGGTCGATCGCGAGGGTGTGATCACCGCCCTCGCCGACCCCCTCGTAGACGGTGCGTTCCTCGCTGCTCGCGGTGGCTTCGAAGATCGCCCGCTGGGCGGCGACGATGCGGCGGCAGATTCCCGGCCAGTCTGCGGAGAAAACGTCCATCGACCCGGATGCTAGTGGCGGCCCACAGGGCGCGCTAGCGTTGAGCGATGCCACAACAGCAGTCCACGGCGGAGCCGGAAGCGGCCCAGCGGCAGCGCGCCGTCAACCACGGCGAGGGCCCGCTGCTGGTTCTCGGCGCCGCCGGCACCGGCAAGACCGAGCTGCTGGCACGGCGGCTGGCCAGCCTCGCCGCCGCCGGAGTCAAAGCAGAGCGGGTGCTGGTGATCGGCTCGACCCGGGCCACCGCGCGACGGCTTCGCGAGCGCTCCGAGGCCCGGCTCGACGGGCCCTTCGAGGAGCTTTGGATCGGCAGCTGGGAGACGCTCGGCGAGCGGCTGCTGCGCGAGCACTCCGAGGCGGCGGGGCTGGATCCCTTCTTCGAAGTCCTCGGCCCGGCCGAGCGCCTGGCGATGCTGCTCGATCGCCTCGACCAGCTGCCGCTTCGCCGTCACGAGATTCGCGGCAACCCCGCCGGCCTGCTGGCCCGTCTGCTCTCGCGCATCGACGCCCTGAAGGCTGATCGGGTCGGCCCGACGAGCCTCGAGGAGCTCGCTCTCGGCAAACAGAGCTCCGCCTCCGAGGACGCCGATCGCGAGGCGATCAGCCGCGAGCTCGAGTTCGCCGAGTTCTTCACCACCCACGACCGCATCCTCGCCGAGGCCGGCAGCCTCGACGGCGGCGACGTCTTCCTCGCCCTCGACTGCCTGCTCGCCGAACGCCCCGACGTTCGCCGCCAGATCGCCGAACGGTTCCAGTACGTGATGGTCGACGAGCTGGAGGAGTCGACGAAAGCCCAGCGAGCCCTGCTCGAAGCCCTGGCGAGCGACAACCCGAATCAGCTCTACGCGATGGAGGGCGGCGATCTGCGCGTCTGGTTCCGGGACCTCCATCCCGAGGGCGAGGAGGTCGAGCTCGAGCACCGCTTCCGCGAGCCCGAGCTGCGCTTCTGGGCCTGTTCGAACGAGCGCGCGCAGGCGCAGGCGGTCGCCCGCGAGGTCGAGCGCCTGGTCGCCGGCGGCGCCAGTCCGGAGGCGATCTGCGTCCTCCTCCCCGACCCCGTCCCGCAGGGCGGCGCGGTCGCGGCGGCGATGGAGGAGCGCGGCATCCCCTTCCACCTCTCCGGCCCGACCGCCCTGTTCCAGCGGCCGGAGGTCCGCGACGCGATCGCCTGGCTGCGCG
>OLLT01000325.1_pt1 | contig 18760 bp, 17 predicted proteins | sample 1604621 | NCBI WGS metagenome assembly OLLT01 (sample SAMEA104055725, study PRJEB20765) | soil metagenome | biome: Arctic tundra; feature: Polygonal ground; material: soil | place: USA | collected 2011-09 | depth 0-0.5 m | reverse complement strand
GCACCGGCTCGACCTCTTCCAGCGCCGGCTCTGGCGCCACGGCCGGCTCCAACGGCGCCCCGGCGGTGACGATCCAGGACTACATGTTCAAGCCGGGGAACATCACCGTCCCGGTCGGCACGACGATCAAGTTCACCAACGAGGACTCGACTGCCCATACGGCGACCTCGAAAGAATCGGGCGCCTTCGAAACCGGCCCGATCAAGACCGGCAAGAGCGCCGAGATCACCCTCGAAAAGACTGGGACCTTCGCCTACTACTGCGCCTTCCACCCCTTCATGAAGGGCACGATCACGGTCGAATGACCGGCGCTCGAGCGCGTTCGCGCCGGCCGGGCGCCGGCCCTGCTCAGGCCGCCGCGCCGGCGCGGACGCGCTCGAGCGCCGCGGCGATGCGCGAGACGCCCTCGGACATCTGCTCCGCCCGGACCGGGGCGAAGGAGAGGCGGAGGCTGTTGCCGCCGCCCTCGATCATGAAGTCGGGGCCGGCCACGAAGCTGACCCCAGCGGCTTTCGACTCGGCCAGAAGCGCCACCGTGTCAGTTCCCTCGGCGAGGTCCAGCCAGAGGAAGTAACCACCCTCCGGGACAACGAACTCGGCCTCCGGGAGCTGCTCGCGCAGGGCCGCGACGAGGAAGTCGCGGCGCTCCTTCAGCGCTCCTTTGACGAAGTCGATGTTGCGGTCGAGCTCGCCCGAGCTGCAGAGCTCGAGGACGATCGACTCGGCCAGCATGTTCGGCGAGATGTAGATCTCGTTGGCCCGCTTGGCCAGCTTCGCGATCTCCTCCGCGGGACCGGCCAGATAGCCGACCCGGACGCCGGGGCTGACCGTCTTCGAGAAGGACGAGGCATGGATGACATGGCCGGCGCCGTCAAGCGACAGCATCGTCTCCAGCGGCTCCCCCTCGAAAGGCAGCTCGCGGTAGGGATCGTCCTCGAAGATCCAGAAGTCGTGCTCGGCGGCCAGCTCGACCAGCCGCGCCCGCTTCCGCGAGGAGAGCGTGCAGCCGGCGGGGTTGTGGGCGTTGGGGATGATGTGGGCGAGCTTGATCGGCCCCTCGGCGAGCGCCGCCTCGAAGGCCGCCAGGTCGACCCCATCGGCCTCCAGCGGCGCCGGTACCAGCTCCACCCCGAGCCGCTGCAGAAGCAGCAGCGTGCGATCGTAGGTCGGCTGCTCGACGACGACCCGGTCGCCGGGACCGAGCAGGTGCTCGAACAGCATCGCCCCGCCCTCGAGCGAGCCGTTGGTGATCATCACCTGCGAGGCGTCGATCCCCCCGTGGCGCTCGGCCACCCACTGACAGAGGCCGGGATGCCCGATCCCGATGCCGTAGGAGAGCGCCTTTTCCCAGTCGTCGGCGAGCGCCCGCGCGGCCGCGTCCCGCACCGCCTCGTGGGGCAGGATGTCGGCGCTCGGCGCGCCCCTCGCAAACGAAATCGTCTCGCCGGCCATGCGTCCCCGACCCTACCAACGCCCACCGTCAGCCGACCTTCGGAGCGAGCTCCGGCACCCAAAGGGGGCGAAACCGGGGCGTGTCTGACCTTGGCCGCCGTACATGGCGGGAAAACTCAGACACGCCGTTGGGAGTGGGAGCGAACGGGAGCGGGAGCTGTCGAATTTGGCGATGGGACAGCGCGGCGTGGTCGCCCGGGACCAGCTGCTAGCCATCGGGCTCTCGGAGAGGAGCATCGAGCGGTGGCTTGCAATTGGGCGCCTTCATCCTCTGCACCGGGAGGTCTACGCGGTCGGCTACGGACGGGTGAGTCAGCGCGGGCGCTGGCTTGCGGCGGTACTCGCCTATGGCGAGGGAACGTTGCTGAGCCATCTCAGCGCCGCCTCGCTCTGGGGCCTGGCAAAGGACCGGGAGCCGATCGACGTCACCGCTCCGGTCGGACGCCAGGGTCTTCGCCGACGACCGGGCATCCGCCTCCACAGATCCAAGATCCACCCGGCGGACCGGGCCGTGAGCGACGGTATCCCCGTGACCTCCGTCGCCCGCACCCTTTTCGACGCCTCCGAAGCCGTCGACTACGAGCGCCTGGGACGGATGCGCGAGGAGGCGGATCGGCTGCGGCGGCTGCGCATCGTCGAGCTCGAACAGGTCTGCGAGCGCGGTCGCGGTCGTCACGCGCTGCGCCCGGTCCGTCGCCTCCTCGCCGAGCTCGCCGCCCCGACCGAAACCCGCTCCCCGCTCGAGGAGCGGTTTGCTGCCTTCCGCCAGAAGCACCGCCTGCCGACGCCGGCCACCAACGTCCTCGCCCTTGGCGACGAGGTCGACGTCCTCTGGCCAGGCGCGCGCCTGATCGTCGAGCTCGACAGCCGCGAATACCACGGCCACGACGACGCGTTCGAGCGCGACAGGCTCCGCGACGCCCGCCATCTCGTCGCCGGCTACCGCACCGTCCGCGTCACCCACCGCCGCCTGGACCGCGAAGCCGATCAACTGGCCACCGAATTCCAGCACCTCCTGGCGCAAGGCCAGAACCAACCCCCAGCGCTCGGGTCCATCCCAGCTACTGAGCGTCCCTGACCCGCCACCCAGGGGACCCGGGCAGGGGTGAAGCGTCTTGTACTTTTTCGCCGCAGACGTCCGCGGAAGCCAGGCGCACGCCGACGAAAAAGTTAAGCGAAACCCCTGCCCGGGTCCCCTGGGTGGCGCTCAGAGACCGCGCAGAGCTTCGACGGCGATCGCAGCCGCCTCGGTCGGGCTCTCGCCGACCCGCACGCCCCTTGCTTCGAGCGCGTCTTTCTTCGCCTGCGCCGTCCCCGAGGAGCCGGAGATGATCGCGCCGGCGTGGCCCATCTGCTTACCGGGAGGAGCGGTGAAGCCGGCGATGTAGGCGACCACCGGCTTCGAGACCTCGGAGGAGATGAACTCGGCCGCGCGCTCCTCGGCGTCGCCGCCGATCTCGCCGACCATCACGATCAGCTCGGTCTCGGGGTCGGCCTCGTACATGGTGAGGATGTCGATGAAGTCGGAGCCGACGATCGGGTCGCCGCCGATGCCGACGATCGAGGAGTTGCCGGCGCCCGCCTGTTTCAGCTCGTTGCCGATCTGGTAGGTCAGCGTCCCCGACTTGGAGACGACCCCGATCGAGCCCGGGTCGAAGAACTGGGCCGGGATGATGCCGACGTTGGCCTTGCCGGGCGAGAGCACACCGGGGCAGTTGGGACCGATCAGCCGCACCCCCGCCTCCTTCGCCTTCCAGTAGGTGGCGAGCATGTCGAGGACCGGGATCCCCTCGGTGATCGCGATCACCGTCTCGACCCCGGAATCGATCGCCTCGTCGATCGCCGGCGCCGCGAAGCGCGCCGGGACGAAGATCATCGAGGTGTTGGCGCCGGCCTCCTCGACCGATTCCTTGATCGTGTCGAAGACCGGAACGCCCTCGACCTCCTGACCGCCCTTGCCCGGCGTCACGCCGGCGACGAGGTCGGTCCCGTAGGCGCGGTTGCGCAACCCGTGGAAGGAACCCTCGCGGCCGGTCAGGCCGGAGACGGCCAGCTTCGTGCTCTCGCCGACGATGATGCTCATTCGGAGGCTCCCGCCAGCTCGACGACGCGGCGGGCCGCGTCGAGCATCGTCTTCTCCTGGTGCAGGTTGGGCAGCGCCGCCTCGGCGAGGATCGCCAGCCCCTGCTCGGAATTGGTGCCGTCGAGGCGGACGACCAGCGGCAGCTCGAGGCCGAGCTGGCTGGAGGCGGTGACGATCCCGTTGGCGATCTCGTCGCAGCGGGTGATGCCGCCGAAGATGTTGAAGAGGATCGCGCTGACCTTCCGGTCGGAGACGATCACTTCCAGCGCATTGACGATCGCCTCGGCTTTGGAGCCGCCACCGGCGTCGAGGAAATTGGCCGGGGCGCCGCCCGCCTGGGCGACGACGTCGAGCGTCGACATGCAGAGGCCGGCGCCGTTGGCGAGGATGCCGACGTTGCCGTCGAGCTTGACGTAGGTGAGGCCCTTCTCCTTCGCCATCGCCTCCTGCGGATCCTCGACCGTATCGGCGATCTCGGCCAGATCCTGGTGGCGGAAGAGGGCGTTGCCGTCGATCGTCACCTTGGCGTCGAGCGCGACGACCTCGCGGGCGGAGGTGACGATCAGCGGGTTGACCTCGATCAGGCTGGCGTCCTCGCTGGTCGCGACCTCGGCCAGCTTGACCAGCACCTCGGCGGCCTGGTCGAGGGCGTCCTCGGCGAGCCCGGCCGCGGCGACGACCTCGCGCGCGGCGGCGACGTCGAACTCGCGGGTCGGATCGATGTGGCGTTTGACCAGGGCGCCGGGATCCTCGGCGGCTATCGCCTCGATGTCCATCCCGCCCTTGGCGGAGACCATCGCCAGCAGCTTCTTCTCGCCGCGGTCGAGGATCACCGAGGCGTAGTACTCGGAGGCGATGTCGGAGCCGCCCTCGATCCAGACCTGGTCGACCCGGAACGGCCCCTCGCCGTGGGGGCCGACGATGTCCATGCCGAGGATCGCGTCGGCGTACTCGCGGGCCTGGGCGACGTCGGAGGCGATCCTGATCCCGCCCGCCTTGCCGCGGCCGCCGATCAGGACCTGGGCCTTGATCGCGCAGGGATAGCCGATCTTCTCCGCCGCGGCGACGGCCTCCTCGACCGTCCTCGCGACCTCGCCGCTGGGCACGGCGATTCCGTGCTTGGCGAAGAGCTGCTTGCCCTGATACTCGAGAAGGTCCATGGGAGAGGCCCGGAGGCGCGGTCGGGGACCCTATCCAAATTCGGCGGCCGCCCGCGCCATCGTGCCCCGTCTTGGATAGGTGAAACCCCCGAGAGGGAGGGCGCTGCCATAATCCCGCGTCGCCGATGGCCCTTCCCAGTCTCAAAAACGTCAAATGGGTAACCACCGATTGCTATGGAACCCTGATCGACTGGGAGAAGGGAATCATCGACGCCTGTAAGAAAGAGGCGGCCAAAGACGGCTTCAGCTTCGAAGAGGGGCCTTTCCTCGCCCGTTTCATGGAGGTCCAGGCCGAGATCATGGCCGGCTCCTACGAGCTCTACGCCGAGGTGCTGCGCCGTACAATCGTCAAGGTGGCCGGCGAGCTGGGCTGGGAGGTCGAGCCCTCGCGGGCCCAGTTCCTGCCCAACAGCGTCGCCTACTGGCTGCCCTTCCGCGAGGCCAACGCGGCGATGGACCGGCTCGGCAAGAGGTACGAGATCGGGATCATCTCCAACATCGACGACAAACTGCTCGGGATCTCGCGCCGCCACCTGCGGACCGAACTCGACCTCGTGGTCACCGCCCAGCAGGTCCGCAGCTACAAGCCGGACCCGGTCCACTTCAAAGAGTGCGCGCGACGGATCGGCGGCAAAAAAGGCTGGCTGCACATCGGCTGCGACTACACGACCGACATCGCCCCGGTGCTGAAAATGAACGTGCCGGTGATCTGGGTCAACCGCCATGGCGAGAAACTCGAAGGGCGCAAAGCCCCCAGCGCCACGGTGAAAAACTTCCGCGAAGCAGCGAAAAAGCTCGGCGCGTCCTGAGCGCCTTCTAGCGTTCAGCCGCAACTTGGGCCGTAGGCGCCGGTTTCGTACCCGGAGCCGCCCAGTGGACAGGATCATGCATCAAGGAACACAAACTCGCGTGCGCGCAAGCGCACGGCTGACGATCGCAAGCTGCGGTCTGGGACTGCTGGTCGCCTTCCTGCTGCTGATCGGCGGACAGGCCAAGGCGGTTGCCGAAGGACGCCCTCGCCCCAGCTTCGTCGTGATCCAGACCGACGACCAGACGCTCGAACAGCTCTCCGCCGTCGTCACGGCCCCCGGCGGGACGCCGATCGAAGTGATGCCGAACACGCGGGCGCTGATCGCCGAACGCGGCGTCACCTTCAGTCGCTACTACACCCCGTACTCGCTCTGCGCGCCGTCGCGCACCTCGCTGCTGACCGGTCGCTACGCCCACAACAACAACGTCCGCGGCAACGTCTCCCCCGAAGGCGGCTACCCCGGCTTCGCCTCGCGGGCCGCCGACACGCACAACCTCGCCACCTGGCTGCAGGCCGCCGGCTACCGCACGATCCACGTCGGCAAGTTCCTCAACGGCTACGGCGAACCGCCGTACTCCAGCCCGACGGAAGAGCCGCCCGGGTGGAACGCCTGGCACACCGTTCTCAACTCCGATAGCGATCACTACTTCTACGGCTACACGCTCAACGACAACGGCTCGGTCGACGGCCCCTTCGGCGACTCCGGTAGCTGGGAAACTCGCGAATACGGGCAACGGGACGACTTCGGCTGCCCGACCGCGCCGCTGAACGGTCTCCCCTGTTTCTACGAGACCGACGTCCTCAGCCGAATCGCTTCGGAAGAGATGCTGGGGACGCCCGAAACCACGCCCTTCTACCTTCAGCTCGACTACACCGCCCCCCACGGAGACTTCCGCCGGCCCGCCGGCCCCGAGCCGGCGCCGAAGTACTACGACTCCCTCGCCGGAGCCCCGCTTCCGGACAACTCCCGACAGGGATTCAACGAGGGCAACGTCAACGACAAGCCGCGCTTCATCCGCCAGGCGCCCTACCTGTCGCCGGCTGAAATCCATACCTACCGGGTCTACTACCAGAAGGCGCTGGAGTCGTTGCGCTCGGTCGACGACGGCGTCAAACAGATCGTCGAAGCGCTCGGCGCGATGCACCGCCTCAGCAACACCTACATCATCTTCACCTCCGACAACGGCTTCTTCTACGGCCAGCATCGCCTGGTCGGCGGCAAGTTCCTCGCCTACGAGCCCTCGACCCACCTGCCCCTCCTGATGCGCGGCCCCGGGATCAAACCGGGAAGCGAAACGGGCGAGCTGGCATCGACGATCGACATCGCGCCGACGATCCTCGAACTGGCGAAAGTCACCCCGGACAAGAGCATCGACGGCCGCTCGCTCTACCCCTACGCCCACGACACCAACCTGCGCACCCGGCGACCGCTCCTCTTCGAGTCCTTCGTGCAGACCGACGACGTCGAAGCGAACGGAGGCGCCCCCACCGCCACCGGGGAACCCGTCTACGACAGGGGGGCCACCGCCGCCCGCGCCCGTGCCGGAGCCGGCGCCACCGCGTCGATCGTCGCGCCGCCGAAGAACTACTACGGGATCCGCCTCGGCCCCTACAAGTACATCGAGTGGCCCGACGGCGAGAAAGAGCTCTACGACATCGCCAAGGACCCCTACGAGCTCAACAACGTGGTCCGCGACCCCAACCTCTTCCCGATCCGCGCCTTCCTCCACAAGGAACTGGAACGCCTGGAGACCTGCGTCGGCCGCGTCTGCCAGGAAGTCGCGCCGAAGTTCCCGCTGACCAAGGACCAGCAGCGAGAGGTCCAGCGGGAAAAGGAAAAGGAACAGCGGGAAAAGGAACGGGAACAGAAAAAGAAGGAAGAAGAAAAGCACCACCCACACAAGTAGTGGCGCCCGCTTCCTGACGCCGTCAGCCTCCCCGCAGGACGCAGCGGAAGCCGATGTGGCTGGTCGAGCTGTCGACCGCCTCTCCCTGGCGAGCGGCGGGCCGATACCGCAGGCAGTAGCTCGGCGCGCAGAGGTGGGAGCCGCCCTTGATCACCTTGCGGGGTATATGGGAGTCCGGCGCGGCGCGGTCGAAGCTCTGCTCGGACGACGACACGCGCGGGTTGTGTGGCACGCAGCAAGGGCTCGGCGCCTCCTCCGGATGACGCGGCGAGAAATAGTCGGCGGTCCATTCCCAGACGTTGCCGGCCATGTCCGAGAGCCCGTAGCCGTTCGGCGGAAAGGCCCCCACCTTCGAGGTGCCCCGGTAGCCGCGGGCGCCGGTGTTGTCCCAGGGGAATCGACCCTGCCACGTGTTCGCCATCAGCTCGTCACCATCCTGCTCCTGATCCCCCCAGGCGAAGATCGCGCCGTCGAGGCCGCCGCGGGCGGCGAACTCCCACTCCGCCTCGGTCGGCAGCCCCTTGCCGGCCCAGGCCGCATAGGCGGCGGCATCCTCGCTGGCGATGTGGACGACCGGGTGGAGATCGCGGCCGGAGACGTCGTTGCCAGGACCCCGCGGCCGGCGCCAGGACGCTCCCGGCACGAAGGCCCACCAGGCCCGGTAGTCGGTCAGCGCCACCGGCCCGGGGGTTCCCTGGAAGACCAGCGACCCGGGCACCAGCAGGCCCGGGTCGACGCCGGGGTAATCGGCTGGATCGGGCTTGCGCTCGGCGACCGTGACGTGTCCCGTCGCCCGCACGAAGTGGCGGAAATCCTTCACCGTGACGGGTTGGGAATCGATCCAGAACCCGTCGACCTCGACCGTGTGAATCGGCTCCTCCTCGCGGTAGAAGCGGTCGCAGCCCATGCGGAAGGAGCCGCCGGAAAGCCAGGTCATCCCTCGCGTCGGCGTGGTCTGGCCGGCCCCTGGCATGGGCTCGATTCTAGGCGCCGGCGATGCCCGGCGAGCCGGGGCTACTCGATGACGGCGATGACGTCGCCGCTGTTGACGGCGGCGCCCTCGGTGACGCTCAGCGACGTCACCTTGCCCGAGCGGTGGGCGGTGATCTCGTTCTCCATCTTCATCGCCTCGATCACGCAGATCAGGTCGCCCTCGCTGACCTCGTCGCCCTCCGCGACGGCGACCTTGAGGATCGTGCCCTGCAGCGGCGCCGGCAGGGTCTCGCTGGAGGCGCTGGGACCGCCGCCGGCCTTGCGCTCGCGCTTGGGCGGCTTCCTGCCGCCCGCGACGGGGGCGGCGGCGGCTCCTGCCTCACCGATCACCTTGACCTCGAAGAGCTTGCCCGAGACCTCGACCTTGTAGTCGCGCGTGACCAGCTCCGGGGCCTCCTCGGCGGCGGGCTCGGGCGCGGTCTCCGGCGCCGTCGACCTCAGCCAATCGCCGTCCTCCATCAGGTCGCGGCAGGTCTCCCCACGCGCCCACTGGTCGGTGGCGAGGATCGCCTTGTGGAAGGGGATCAGGGTGGTCAGGCCGCCGACCTCGTACTCGCCGAGCGCCCGCAGCATCCGCCGCGTCGCGTGCTCGCGGTCGACGTCCCAGACGATCAGCTTGGCGACCATCGGGTCGTACATCGGCGTCACCTCGGAGCCGGCTTCGACGCCCGAGTCGACCCGCACGCCGGGACCGGCCGGCTCGCGGTAGCTGGTGATCGCGCCCGGCGCCGGGGCGAATTTCCTGTGCGCGGCCTCGGCGTTGATCCGGCACTCGATCGCGTGGCCGCGCAGCTCGACCTCCTGCTGGGAGATCGAGAGCGGCTCGCCGGCGGCGACCAGGACCTGCTCGCGGACGATGTCGACGCCGCTGACCATCTCGGTCACGCAGTGCTCCACCTGGACGCGGGTGTTCATCTCGAGGAAGAAGTACTCGTCGCCGACCTGCATTCCCTCGACCGTGCCGGCGCCGCGGTAGCCGACCGCGGCGGCGGCGGCGGTGGCGATCTTGCCGATCCGCTCGCGCATCGCGGCGTCGACGTGCGGGCCGGGCGCCTCCTCGATCACCTTCTGGTGGCGGCGCTGGATCGAGCAGTCGCGCTCGCCGAGGTGGATCACGTTGCCCTGCGAGTCGGCCAGCACCTGGACCTCGACGTGGCGCGGGTCCTCGAGGTAGCGCTCGACGTAGACGCGGTCGTCGGAGAAGAACTTCTCGCCTTCGCGGCCGGCGCCCTCGAAGGCCTCCCCGAGCTCGTCGGGGGTCAGCGCGACCCGGAAGCCCTTGCCGCCGCCGCCGCCCGCCGCCTTGCAGGCAACCGGGTAGCCGGCCTCCTCTGCCTGGGCACGAGCGGCCTCGAGGTCCGTCGCCGGCTCGGTCGCGCCGGGCACGATCGGCACCCCGGCCGCGGCCATGATCTCGCGCGCCCTGGTCTTCGACCCCATCTCTTCGATCGCCTCGGCGGGGGGGCCGATGAAGACGATCCCGGCCTCGCCACAGGCGCGGGCGAAGTCGGCGTTCTCGGCCAGGAACCCGTAACCGGGATGAATCGCCTCCGCCCCGGCCTCCTTCGCCGTCTCGATGATCTTCGGGATGTTGAGATAGCTCTCAGCCGGGACCGCCGGGCCGATCAGGAAGGCCTCGTCGGCCTCGCGCACGTGCGGAGCCCCGCGGTCGATCTCCGAGTAGACGGCGACCGACCCGATGCCCATCTCCTTCAGGGTCCGGGCGACCCGGATCGCGATCTCGCCGCGGTTGGCAATTAAGACCTTCTCGAACACGGCGGCGCAGTCTATTTGGGCGAACGGCTCAGTGCGGGGAGGGATGGAGCGGATTCCTGGTCAATAGGCTGGCGATCCATGTTGATCGAGCTGCAGTCGCATTCGACGGTGTCCGACGGGCAACTGGCGCCGGCGGAGGTCGTCGAGGAAGCAGTGAAGGCGGGGGTGACGACGCTGGCGCTGACCGACCACGACGCGGTCGCGGGAGTGCCCGAGGCGGCCGCGGCGGCGGCGCGCCTGGGGATCGAGCTGGTGCCGGCGATCGAGATGTCGTGCGTCCACGAGTACGCCGAAGACCTTCACGTCTGCGGCTACTGGGTCGACCTCGAGCAGATCGCGCCGGCCTGCGACCGAGCCCAGCAGGAGCGGCGGACCCGGGCCGGGGAGATCGTCGAGAACCTGCGCCGCGAGGGCTTCGACCTGACCCTCGACGACGCGATCCGCGAGGCCGGCGCCGCCGACTCGATCGGCCGCCCCCACATCGCCAGGGCGGCCGGCGCGACCGGAGACCTCGGCCCCTTCTTCGAGGAGTACCTGGTGCCCGGCGCCAAGGCCTTCGTCCCCCGCCGCTGGCCGAGCGCCGAGCGGGCGATCGAGCTGATCCACGCCGCCGGCGGGGTCGCCGTCATCGCCCACCCCTACTGGGACATCTCCGACCACGGCGAGGTCGAGGACCTGATCCGCTCGCTGAAGCCCGACGGGATCGAGACCTTCTATCCCCCCCACACCAGGGAGCAGACCGCCCACCTGCTGGCGCTCTGCGATGAGCTGGACATGATCCCCACCGCCTCCTCCGACTATCACGGCCCGACCCACAAGACCTTCTCCAAGTTCGGCGACTACGACACCTACGGGGTGGGCGAGCCGCGGGTGCCGGCAAAACCCTAGAAGGACCGGGGCCGAGCAGGCCCCGGGCAGGCCTACCCCAGCAGCCCGAGGATCTCCCGCACCGCGGCCTCGAGGTTGGCATCGGTCGTCAGCTCCGGATCCGTCGGCGCCTCGTACGGACTGCCGACGCCGGTCAGGTCCTTGATCTCGCCGGCGCGGGCCTTCGCGTAGAGCCCCTTCGGGTCGCGGCGTTCGCACTCCTCCAGCGGCGTGTCGACGAAGACCTCGTAGAAGGGGATCCCGGCCTCCTCGTGGGCGGCGCGGACCCGGTCGCGGGCGTCCTTGAAGGGACTGACCAGCGAGGCGATCGCGATCGTGCCGGACTCGGCCAGAAGCCTCGCGACCTCGCCGACCCGGCGCACGTTCTCGGCCCGGTCCTCCTCGCTGAAGCCGAGGCCGGCGTTGAGGCCGTGGCGGAGGTTGTCGCCGTCGAGCATGTAGGCGGAGCGGCCGCTGCTGACCAGGGTGTGCTCGACCGCGGTCGCGATCGTCGACTTGCCGGAGCCGGAGAGGCCGGTCATCCAGATCGTCGCGCCGGCCGTCCCCAGCGCCTTCCAGCGTTCCTCGCGGGAGAGGTGGCTGGGGTGGAAGGTGAGGTTCTCGGCGACGACCGTCTCGTGGGCGGCGATCGCCGGCTCGCTGCCGGCGCCGATGATCATCCCGGCGGCGACGGTGAGGTCGGTGGCGGGGTCGACGAGGATGAAGCTGCCGGTGGTCCGGTTCAGCCGGTACTCGTCGAAGAAGAGCGGCGAGGTGGCGTGGATCGAGACCCGGCCGATGTCGTTGACCTCGAGCGTGTCGACGCTGAGGTCGCGGTGCAGGGTGTCGACGTCGAGCCGGTAGCGCAGCGCCTGGACCTCGGCGGTGATCCAGCGGGTCGTGTGCTTGAGCTGGTATGGCGCGCCGGTCCGCAGCGATGACGTCTCGTCGAACCAGCAGAGCGTCGCCTCGAAGCGGCCGTTCGCGGTCGGCTGATTCGAGGGCCGGCAGATCATGTCGCCGCGGGAGACGTCGAGCTCGTCGTCGAGCAGCATCGTCACCGCCATCGGCGGGAAAGCCTGGGCGACGGCGCCGTTGGGGGTGTCGATCCGACTGATCGTCGAGACCTTGCGCGAGGGCAGGACCATCACCTCGTCGCCCTGCTTGAAGATCCCGCCCACCACCGAGCCGGCGTAGCCGCGGTAGTCGGGGTACTCGGCCGACATCGGCCGGATCACGGTCTGCACCGCGAGCCGGTTGTCGAGCAGGTTGCGGTCGGAGGCGATGTGGACGTCCTCGAGCTGGCCGAGCAGCGGCTGCCCGTCGAACCAGGGCATGTTGGTCGAGCGCTCGACCACGTTGTCGCCCTGCAGGGCGGAGATCGGCACGAAGCCGAGATCGGTGATCTCGAGCTTGGCGGCGAAGGCGGTGAACTCCTCGCGGATCTCGTCGTAGATCGCCTCGTCGTAGTCGACCAGGTCCATTTTGTTGACGCAGAGCACCAGGTGGGGCACCCGCAGCAGCGAGGAGAGCAGCGCGTGGCGGCGGGTCTGTTCGAGCACGCCTTTGCGGGCGTCGACGAGGAGCAGCGCAAGGTTCGCGGTCGAGGCGCCGGTGACCATGTTGCGCGTGTACTGGATGTGGCCGGGGGTGTCGGCGATGACGAACTTGCGCCGCGGCGTCGCGAAATAGCGGTGGGCGACGTCGATCGTGATCCCCTGCTCGCGCTCGGCCCGCAGGCCGTCGGTCAGCAGCGCCAGGTCGGTCTGCTCGTCGCCGCGCGCCAGCGAGGTCTTCTCGATCGCCGAGAGCTGGTCCTCGAAGATCGATTTGGTGTCGTGCAACAGCCGCCCGATCAGGGTCGACTTGCCGTCGTCGACCGAGCCGGCGGTGGCGATCCGCAGCAGCGAGCTCACTAGAAATAGCCCTCTTTCTTGCGATCCTCCATCGCCGCTTCGGAGAAGCGGTCATCGCCGCGGGTGGCGCCGCGCTCGGTGATCCGCGAGGCCGCGGTCTCGGCGATCACCGCCTCGTAGTCGGTGGCGGTGGAGGGGACGGCGCCGGTGGCGGTGGCATCGCCGACGGTCCGGTAGCGGACCATCTCACGGCTCACCTCGGCACCTTCGGGAAGCGGGAAGAACTCGTTGACCGCCATCAGCAGTCCCTCCACCTCGACCACGTCGCGCTCGTGGGCGAAATAGATCGGCGGCAGGTCGACCTGCTCGCGCGCCAGGTAGCGCCAGACGTCGAGCTCGGTCCAGTCGGAGATCGGGAAGACCCGGATGTGCTCGCCCTTGCGGTGGCGCCCGTTATAGAGGCGCCAGAGCTCAGGGCGCTGGTTCTTCGGGTCCCACTGCCCGAAGCGGTCGCGGAAGGAAAGCACCCGCTCCTTTGCCCGCGCCTTGTCCTCGTCGCGGCGGCCGCCGCCGAAGACCGCGTCGTAGCCGCCCTCCTGGATCCCTTTCAGCAGCGCCACCGTCTGGTGGCGATTGCGGCTTTCCAGCGGATGGTTGACCTTGATCTGTCCTGAATCGATCAGCTCCTGCACCGAGGCGACCTCGAGCCGGACCCCGTACTCGGAGATCTGGCGGTCGCGGAACTCGATCACCTCGGGGAAGTTGTGCCCGGTATCGATGTGCATGATCGGAAACGGGATCGGCGCCGGGTGGAACGCCTTGCGGGCCAGGTGCAGCATCAGCACCGAATCCTTGCCGCCCGAGAAGAGCATCACCGGATGTTCGAATTCGGCCGCGACTTCGCGGATGACGTGAATCGACTCGGCTTCGAGCGTGTCGAGGTCCGACAGCTCGACGGCGGCCGGGCGCACTTTGGTCGTCTCCTCCATCACCGCTTAACTTTCAGTCTCGAGTCTTGTCGGCTCTGCCCGGCAACCGCGTGGCTGCCTCGCTCCAGGAGATCCGCCCGGGCGCGCTAGTTGATCCCGCACTCGGTCTTCGCGACGCCCGCCCAGCGACCGTCACGCGGCGACCCACCCGGGCCGACCGGCTGGGTGCAGTGCGTGCAGCCGATCGAGGGATAGCCACGATCGTGGAGTGGGTTGTAGGGAAGGTGGTGCTCACTGATGTAGTTCCAGACGTCGCGCTCGGACCAGTCGGCAAGCGGATTCAACTTCCAGAGGTTGAATTTCTTGTCCCAGCCGAGCTTCGGCGTGCCGGCCCGGGTGCTGGAATCTCCGCGCCGGACGCCGGCGACCCAGCACTCTACGGAAGAAAGCGCCCGGCGCATCGGCTCGACCTTGCGCAAACCGCAGCAGGAATCGGGGTCGCTCTTCCAGAGCTCGTCGCCGTACTCGGCGGCCTGCTCCTCGAGGGTCAGGTTGTGGAAGCGGTCGAACTCGATGCCGAGCGTCTCCGCGAGCTGGTCGCGGGTCTCGTAGGTCTCGGGGAAGAGGACGTCGGTATCGAGGTAGAAGAAGCGCGCGTCGGGGTTGATCTGACTCGCCATGTGGGCGGTCACCGAGCTCGTTTTCTGGAACGAGCAGGCGATGTAGTGCTCGGCTCCGAAATGCTCGAACATCCACTCCAGCGTCTCCTGGGCGCTGCGGTCCTCGAGCTCGGCGGCAACCGTCTCGTGGTCGGTGATTGTCGGCACGGTGCCGGAGAGGGTGATCGGCGGCGGCTTCATCAGATCGCGCACTCCCCCTCGCCGCGCTCGACCTTGTAGGGGCTGGAGCGGTTCCAGTCGATGAACTGCTGCATCGTCTCGAGGCTGAACTCGGCCGGCAGGGTCAGGTCCTTGACCTCCGCTTCGAAGGTCTCGGCCCCGGTCCGCTCGGCGAAGGCGTTGAACTCCTCGCCCTCCTCGCGCTGCGCCTCGTAGAGGCGGATCCAGCGCTCGACGGCCTCCGGCGCGCGTTTGGCCGGCAGCCGTGATTTCAGCCGCTTGCCGAAGATCACCTCGCCGCCCTCGAAGTTGCCGCCGATGTGCGGAATGTAGGCGGGCATCTGGCGATCGCCGATTTTCAGCGAGGCGCCGTAGAAGCCGATGTTGGAGATGTGGTGCTGGCTGCAGCCGTTCGGGCAGCCGCTCATTTTGATCTGGATCCGCTTCGTCAGCTCGTCGGTGATGTCCATCGCGTCGACCCGCTCCTTGATCGCCCGGTTGAGGCCCATCGAGCTGGTGATGCCGAGTTTGCAGCTGTCGGTGCCGGGGCAGCTGACGACGTCGGTGATCTCGCGGGCGCCGGCCTCGCCGAGACCGAGCGCGGTCAGCCGCTGCCAGACGTCGTAGAGGGCCTCGTCGCGGATCCAGCGCAGGACGAAGTTCTGCTGCACGGTGCTGCGGGCATGGCCGCCGCTGAACTCGCGCATGATCGCGCCGAGTCCGCGGAACTGCTCCGGGGTCAGGTCGCCGCGGGTGATCTTCACCTCGACGGCGGAGAAGCCGGGCTGGCGCTGGGCCTGGACGTTGCCCTCGAGGAAGCGCTCGAACTCGGTCCGGTGGCCGTTGGGGGAAGCGGTATCCGGCGGCACGGCGGGAGCATTCGCCGCCTCGTCGACGTCGAAGCGCAGGCGGTCGACGTCGAAGTCGCGCTCGCCGACCCAGTCGCCCTCCAGCTCCTCGTCGACCAGCTCGCGGAAGGCCTCGATGCCGATCTTGTCGACCAGGACCTTGATCCGGGCGCGGGCGCGGTTGACGCGCAGCCAGTCCTGGCGATCGAAGATCCGCAGCGCCGCCTCGGTGACCCTGAGGTAGTCGCCGTTGTCGGCCTCGACGAAGTCGTAGAGCGTCGGCGCGACGCGGGCCATGATCGAGGTGCCGCCGCCGACCCGGACCTCGAAGCCCTTGACGCCATCCCTTTCGCGCGAGATGAAGCCGATGTCGTGGATGCCGGTGATCGCCCGGTCCTCGTCGGAGCCGCTGAAGGCGGTCTTGATCTTGCGCGGCATCAACTGCGTCGTCGGGTGGCGGACGAAGTAACGGACGTAGGCGCCGGCGTAGGGCGTCGGGTCGAAGACCTCGTCCGGCGCCACCCCGGCCCAGGGGTCGCCGGTGACGTTGCGGACCGTGTTGCCGCAACCCTCGCGGGAGGAGAGGCCGACGGCGGAGATCTCGCGGATCAGCCCCTCCATGTCGCGCAGCGGCACGTGGTGGATCTGGATGTTCTGGCGGGTGGTGACGTGCCCCTTCTCGAGCGGCGCGTATTTCTCCACCACGGTGGCGAAGGCGTCCATCTGGTTCGGGGTGACGCCGCCGAAGGGCAGCTTGACGCGGACCATCTGCACGTCGGGCTGGCGCTGGCCGTAGACGCCCTGCTTGAGGCGGAAGCCGATGAACTCGTTTTCCGGCAGGCGCTGGGCGAGGAACTCCTCGGCTTCGTTGTCGAAATCGTCGAACTCGCGCTCGATGATCGGGATCACGTTGCCAGGGACGTTCTCGTACGCCTCGGGGTTCTCGAGCGTGCCAAGGCGGCCCTTGCCCCGCTGCTCCTTGTTTTCCGCTACCACGACCTCCATCGGGGGAAAATAGCAAAACCTGACAGGGATTCGGGTATTTACCGCTGGGCAGCCCTTTTTCGTGCCTCGAGGATCGCCGCGGCCTCCCCGGACTCGGCCACGTAACCGCCCTCCGGCTCGATCGGCAGACCGGCCTCGCTCCAGCCGACTATCCCCTCGCTGAGCTTTGAGGCGTCGTAGCCGGCCGCGGCCAGGGCCGTCGTCGCCATCGTCGAGCGGTTGCCCCCGCGGCAGTAGAGGAGCACCGGCCGTTCCCTGTCGATCTCGCCGGAGCGCTCGGCCAGCTCGTCCAGCGGCAGGTGGGTGGCGCCGGCGATCCTGCCGACCTCCCACTCGTGGTCGGTGCGCACGTCGACCACCTGGGCACCATCCGCGATCAGCTTCCTGGCCTCGTCCCGCGAGACCTCGTTCTCCGCCTCACTCATGAAGGTCTCTTCATCAGTCGATCTCCGTCCCCTCGATCAGAAAGGCCACGCGAACGTGAGCCCGGTACTCGTCGAGGTTCTCGCCGCGGATCCCGGTCGAGACGATGTCGACGGCGCGGATGTTGCGCAGCGAACCCTCGGCCTGATTCAGCGCCTGCTTGGCCGCATCGTCGGTTGACGTCTTCGAGCTTCCAACCAGCTCGATGATTTTCACGACAGCCATCTCGATCCTCCTTTTGAGTCCTGGACGGTCTCCTTCGTCCCCGCTCCTTCGAGCAGCGCCGCGCGCTGCCACGGGCCGACCGTCACCGGGGTCTCCCCGGGGACGGCTCCGACCTCCGCTTCGAACCGCGCCACGGCCGCGGCAATCGCCGCCGCCACATCTCCACTCGCGGTCTCCCGTGCCACAGAGCAAGCCTAGTTCAAGGGCACGGTTGCTACTTGTCGCCCACAGGGCTACGAGTGGCAACCGCGCTCGGCTCAAGCGAGCTCGCGGCGGCGGCGCTCGAGGTGGGCGGCGACGCGCTCGGCCACCTTTTTCGGCTCTCGCTTCAAGCGGGGGCCGGTGACGCGGATCATCTCCACCCCGATCAGCATCAGGTCGTCCTGCCGCACCCGATCGCGCTCGAACGCGCCCCGCGAGCCGTGGGTCTCGTAGACGTCGAGTTCGACCGCGAAACGCTCCGGCTCCCAGTAGGCATCGACCTCATAGCCGGCGACGTTGAAATTCATCGAAGGGAGCGGCAGTTCGGCTGTCTTCATGAGCTTGAGGAAGCGCCGCTCCACGCCCGAGCGGGTGAAGGACGGCTCCGATCGATAGATGCCGAGGGCATTCTGCAGGCGCGTCCGGCCGGGATGGCCGCCGGCCCGGGCCAGCATGTCTTCGACAGGTCCGAGATCGAACAGCCCGAGCTCTTCGGCGCGCTCGATCGCCCGTTCCAGTTGCGTCGGCGAGAGCATGGCGGCGAGGTCGAGGAGCGTGCGCGGGACCGCGGTGACCGGGATGCCCTGGCGTTCGTCGATGTCCGCATCCGATAACGCGGAGGAGTGAACGACGAACGGTCGCCTCGCGCCGCGCTTGCTAGGGGCGGTGAGATGGATCGTGCCGGGCCGGGTGCGAAGCAGTCCCTGGAGCCGGCCGGCGGAGGTATGGCTGGCCACCGCCGGCCAGGCGGCGAGAACGGCGGCCAGGCACCCGCCCTCCCAGGTGAGTCGCCTCTGGCCGACCGCGTAGACGCCCCGATGGACCCGATGCAGTCGTCCCACCCTCGCCGCCTTGGCGGCAGAGCTCCGCGAATACCCGACCTGACCGAGCTGGCGCGCCGAGACGACGCCGTGCTGCCGCGTTGCCAGCTCCATCAGGGGCAGATGGAGCTGGTCTCAGCCGTCGAGCCCGGGGACCGGGTGGCCGTGCTTGGTCGATCCGCATTTGAACGGGGCCGGGTCGAAGGGATCGGTCAGCGCGTGGCCTTCGGCCCTGCCCGTCGCCGGATGCCCTTTCCTCGGCAGGGTGCCGCGGCCGCACTGGATCGAGAAGTCGCGGACGCCGTCGCGGGCATCGATCGTGTCGCCGCCGCCGTTGCCGTAGAAGCGGTCCTGCCCGGGCTGGCCGAGCATGCTGTTGGCGCGGCCGTTGCCGATCAGGACGTCGTCGTCGAAGGAGCCCTCCATGTCCTCGTCGCTGGCGGCCAGGTGAACTTTGTGGCAGCCCTTGATCACGTTGATCCAGGCGGCGTGACGCGGGAAGGAGATGATCAGCAGCCCCGGGTGCGCGGCGGTCTCGGCGAAGGAGGCGTCGTCGCGGCCGGG
>OLLT01000150.1_pt1 | contig 19977 bp, 20 predicted proteins | sample 1604621 | NCBI WGS metagenome assembly OLLT01 (sample SAMEA104055725, study PRJEB20765) | soil metagenome | biome: Arctic tundra; feature: Polygonal ground; material: soil | place: USA | collected 2011-09 | depth 0-0.5 m | reverse complement strand
CGCGTTGCGCTGCGCCAGCGCCTGTCCGTAGCGCTTGCGCAGCTCCGTCCGCGCCGGCCAGCGAGCCGCGGTGAAGCCGTCGAGGTGAGCCCGGCGCTCGGCCGGCGGTCCCTTGATCAGGCTGAGGCGGTCCGGCGCGAAGACGGCAACCGGGGGACGGTTGCGGGCGAGGGTCGTGGGGTCGGCGGGGCTGCCGTCGAGCAGGTGGCGACGGCCGTCGGTGCGGCTGACCGAGGCCAGCAGACGGCGTTCGAGCCCGTCCGCGTCGCGAACCGAGGCCTCGGCGCGGGCCAGCGAGCCGCCGAAGGGAATCAGGTCGCGGCGGTCCGAGGTGCGAAACGAACGGCCGGTGAGGGCGAAGTAGAGCGCCTCGACGAGATTGGTCTTGCCGACTCCGTTGGGGCCGACGACGCTGACGATGCCGGGCTCCAGCTCAACCCGCACCTGGTCGAGGCTGCGAACCGGCCGCGCTTCGATCGCGGTGACGAGCACCGGCCACCAACTCAGATGGCTAACCCCACGACCGCGTGTGACCGGGGGCGGGCGTGGCCAAGCGGCTCAAGGACGCAGGGCGCAGACCTTGGTGGCGCCAAGGGCAGGCCCGAGGACGCCGAGATGCGCAGTGCCACGCACGTCATCCGGGTGTGCGGGGTCGTGGGGTTAGCCATCTAAACGTTGAGGCGGATCGGCATCACCAGATAGCGGAAGTCTTCGCCCTCGACCGGCTGCAGCAGCCCGGGGCGCAGCGGCGAGATCAACCGCAACAGCACCTCGTCGCCCTCGACGCTCTCGATTCCCTCCTTGAGGAACTCGGGGTTGAAGCCGATCTCCAGCGGCTCTCCCTCGAACGCCGCCGGCATCGTCTCCTCGGCGTCGCCGACGTCAGGCGTCTCCGCGGCCACGGTCAACTCGCCGGGCGCGAAGGAGAGCCGCAGCGGCGCGTTGCGCTGCGCCAGCTGGCTGACCCGGCGGGTGACGTCGAGGAAGTCGGTCCGTGGCAGCCTGACGTCGTGCTCGTAGGACTCCGGAAGCAGCTGGCGAAAGTTGGGGAACTGGCCCTCGATCAGCCGCGTGGTGAGGGTGATCGATCCAGCGGCGAAGATCGCCTGGTTGGCCAGCAGCGTGATCGCCGCCTCCTCGGCCCCCTCCGAAGAGAGGATCCGGCCGAGCTCGCGCAGCGCCCGAGCGGGAATGTTGGCGTCGATCTCGCCGCCGAGCTCACTCTCCAGCTCGGTCCGTTTGACCGCCAGCCGGTAGGAGTCGGTCGCGACCATCGTCATCTCGGAACCGCCGGCGGCGACGAAGACACCGGTCAGAACCGGCCGCATGTCGTCGCGCGAAGCGGCCCCAGCGACCAGATCGATGCTCGCCTCGAGCGCCTTCGAGGGAATCTTCAAGGCGGGCTCGCCCGCGGCCGAGGGCAGCTTCGGGAAGTCCTCGGCGGGGAGCACTCGGAGGTGGAAGCTGGAGCCGCCACTGCGGATCTCGACGTCGTGCTGGGTCTCGCGCGACTCGATCTCCACCATGGGGTCGGCGAGCGAGCGAGCGACTTCGGCCAGCAGCCGCCCGGGCAGCAAGACCGACCCCTCGCCGGCTACCTCGGCGTCGAAGGCGGTTTCGAGGCCCATGTCGAGATCGGTGGCGGCAAGGGTCACGCGCCCATCCGTGGCGGTCAGCAGAACCCCGGACAGCGCCTGGGTGGCGGCGCGGGTGGAAACAGCCCTGGAGACGATCGAGAGCTTGGAGACGAGTTCTTCCCGTTTGGTCGTGAGCTTCAAGTGTTGAGTGCCTTCTTGAGTTGGATTAGGGCTTGTTGAAAAGATCGAGGTCGCGGCTGATTCGGCCTGGCGCCGCGGTTTGGTACCTGTGGAAGCGCTGTGGGGAAAGGCGTGATTCTTGCAGTGCCATCGGCCGTCCGCTCATTCGCGAGTTGGGTTGTTGATAGCGCCGCGTAACTCCTGGACGCTCTCGGCCAGGTCCGCGTCGTCGCCGATGCCGGCTTCGATCCGGCGCAAGGAGTTGAGCACGGTGGAGTGATCGCGACCGCCGTAGAGCCGCCCGATCTGCGGCAGGGAGAGGTCGGTCAACTCGCGGGTGAGGAAGATCGCGACCTGGCGGGCGCGCAGCGGCGTCGCGGCCCGGCTCGACCCGACCAGCTCAGCCCTGGAGATGCCGAAGCGCTCGGCGACCCGCTGCTGGATCTCCTCGACCGAAGTGGCCTGGGCCGAGCGGGCGCGGGGAATCACCTCGGCGATCAACTCGGAGCTGAGCGGACGTGCCATCAGCGAGGCGTGGGCGAGAACCCTGGTCAGCGCCCCGTGGAGCTGGCGGACGTTGGCGTCGATCCGGTTGGCGAGCTCGGCGAGGGCACCGGAGTCGGCGATCTCGACCCCGGACTCCTGGACCAGGTGGCGGAGGACGGTGAGGCGGGTGGCCAGGTTGGGGGGCTCGACGGCGACGGTCAGGCCCCACTCGAAGCGGTCGCGCAGACGCGAGGCGAGGGTCGAGAGCTCGCTCGGGATCCGGTCGGCGGAGAGAACCAGCTGGCTGCCGGACTCATAGAGGGCGTTGAAGGTGTGGAAGAACTCCTCCTCGGTGTGGGGCTTGCCCTCGAGGAACTGGACGTCGTCGATCAGGAGGACGTCGATGTCGCGGTAGCGGGCCTTGAACGCCTCGTTGCCGGCGGATCGCAGCGCCGTGACGAACTCGTTGGTGAAGGACTCGGCGGTCGTGTAGCGGATGCTCAGCCCGGGAGCGTTGTCGCCGAGGTAGTTGGCGATCGCCGCCAGCAGGTGCGTCTTGCCGAGCCCGGGGGGGCCGTGCAGGAAGAGCGGGTTGTAGGCCTCCGACGGCGCCTCGGCGACGGCCAGAGCGGCGCCGTGGGCGAGCCGGTTGCTGGGCCCGATGACGAAGCGGTCGAAGGTGTAGCTGGGGTTGAGCTCGACCGATGCCTGACCCACGCTCTCCAGCTCGCCGGGCTGCGCGGGGCCGAAAGCGACCCGCCGCAGTTGGGAGTCGGAGTCGGCCAGCGCTTCGGCTATCAACGAGGCGTAGCGGCGCTCTGCCCAGGCCCGGATACTCTCCGGCGCGGTTAGGTAGAGGGTGTCCCCGGCGACCGCGACGGCCTCGAGCGGCTCCAGCCAGAGCCGGAAGGTCGACTCGGGAACCGAAGCTCGAAGCCGGCCCTGGGTCGCCCGCCAGAGGGCGTCGAGTTCTTGTCTGGAGGAGTCATCTGGCACCTGGCCGGCGACGATAGCGGCGTGCCTGCGGCCGGGCTCTGGGCGCCCCGCAAATGCCGCAGAAAAGATTTGCGGCCTCGTCCGTATACTTCCGCCACCATGAAGCGCACCTATCAGCCGAAGAAGCGGAAGCGCGCGAAAACGCATGGCTTTCGAGCGAGGATGGCCACCCGTGGTGGCCGCGCGATCCTGAGCCGCCGCCGGCGCAAAGGGCGGAAGCGCCTCACTCCTTAGATGGCGTCGAAGCGACGACGCCTGTCGCGCAGCGGAGAGTTCGACCGCGTCTATCGCGACGGTTCATCACATGCGACCCGCTACCTCGTTCTCTACACCTTCCCCCGCCGCGACGAGGAGCGCGAGGATGTCCGGCTGGGCGTCTCCGTCAGCCGCAAGGTCGGCGGCTCGGTCGAGCGCAACCGCGTCAAGCGCGTCCTGCGTGAGGCCTTCTGGGGACTCTCCGACCGCCTGCCACCCCGGCACGACTTCGTGATCGTCGCCCGCTCCGAGATCTCCGGCCTGATCGAGCGCGAGGGCAGCGCCGGAGCCGCCAAGAGCCTTGAAGAGGCGCTCGCGAGCACCTCCTCGGGGAGGCGTTCCACGTGAAACGGACCGTCCTGGCAACGATCACTGCCTACCGGCGCTGGATTTCCCCGGCTCGCCCCCGCCGCTGCCGCTATGAGCCGACCTGCTCCGCCTACACGGTCGAGTCGATCGAGCGCTTTGGAGTCGTCCGTGGCTCGCTGCTCGGTGCCTGGCGGCTGCTTCGCTGCAATCCCTTCAGCCACGGCGGCTTTGACCCGGTGCCGGATCGGTTCACGCTGAGGACGGGCCCGGTCCACCCGGCCGATTACCACGGGGAGAGAAGCGCATGAACCTTCCCCTCGGGATCCAGCTGGCGCCGCAGTTCCTGGTCGAAATCGCCAACAGCGTCCTCAAGTTCTTCCACGACAACGCCGGCCTCAGCTGGGGGATGTCGATCATCGCCCTCACCGTCTGCACCCGGGCGGTGTTGATCCCGCTGACCTACAAACAGCTGAAAGGCATGCGCGCGATGCAGGCGCTGCAGCCCCAGATCAAAGAGCTGCAGGCCAAATACAAAAACGACAAACAGCGCATGCAGCAGGAAATGATGCGCTTCTACAAAGAGAACAAAGTCAACCCCTTTGCCTCTTGCCTGCCGCTGGTCGCGCAGTTGCCGGTCTTCATCACCCTCTTCTACGTGCTCCGCACCGAGCTTCCGGCGGACATCGGCTGCAAGGCCGGCGAATGCGGCGGCGCGATGTACGGCGCCTCGTTCCTCTTCATCCAGGACCTGACCGCGAAGGCGACGGGGGCGGAACTGATCGCGCTGATCGTCCTCTACGTGACGACGCAGCTGGCTTCGGGCTTTTTCATGTCGGCGACGGCAGACAAAAGCCAGCGGACGATGATGCTCCTGCTGCCGGTGCTTTTCGTGCCCTTCATCCTCAGCTTCCCGGCCGGGCTGATGCTCTACTGGATCACGACCAACTGCTGGACGATCGGCCAGGGCTTGGCGATCAAAAAAATCATCCCGGTGCCGATTGCGGCCACTCCTCAAGGAGCCGCCGCGATCGCGGCGGCGAAACCTCCGCCACCGCCTCCGAAAAAGAAGAAGAAGAGACGGTAGGACAGAAGTTGGGAAGGGTCAGGTGGCCCTCTTCACTTAACTTGCTCGGGTGGGGCTTGCTCCGGCCATCCGAGATGGCGGGCAACCGAGAAGTACAAGACGTTTCGAGGGCCACCTGACCCTCCTCCATCGCCTGCCGTACCTCGCTTAGCTCCATGGAGGCTGCAAGTGGGTCGAAGACGCCTGCGTAGCTCAGCCTTTGGGGTGCTTCTTCGCGATGCCGGGCCGGCGTGGCAGCTCTGCTGGGGTTGGGCCGATCTTCCTGATGACGTGGAGGTGGCGGTGTTGGCTGCCGGCTCGGTCGCCGACATCGAGGATCGTCTCTGGGGTCATGGCAAGCTGATCAGCCGCGTTGAACAGTTGCTGCTCCTCATCCGGGTCGCGTTTGCCCTTCCAGGCGATGAGGACTCCTTTTGGCTTCAGCAGCGGGGATGCGAGCTCGGCCAGGGTCGAGAGGCGGCCGACGGCTCGGGCGGTGACGATGTCGTATGCCCCGCGTCCAGCTTTGCCTGCCAGGTCCTCGGAGCGGGTGTTGAGGACGGTGGCGTTGGCGATCGCGGCGACTGCGATGGCGCGGCGCATGAACTCGCACTTGCGGCCGATCGACTCGATCAGGTCGACTTGGGCGCTGGGGACGGCGACGGCAAGGGCCAGGCCGGGGAAACCCGCACCCGCGCCGACGTCGGCGATTCGCCCGGCCCGTCGCAGCTCCGGAACGTCGAGGCCGGTGAGGCTGTCGGCGACGTGGACCTTCCAGGCCCGCTCGTCGACGACCGAGCTGACCGATGCCCGCTCGCTCGCGAGCAGCTCGAGGACCCTGCCCAAGGCCACGCGCCCGGCCGGGTCGAGCGCCGCGGTGGGGTCGGCGCTCACTCCGAGACGAGGGGGGCGACGACCACGCAGCGATGGGGCTCGTCGCCCTCGCTGTAGGTCTCGACTCCGGCCCGCTCTTTGAGGCGTTCGTGCACGACTCGGCGCTCCTGGGCGCTCATCGGGTCCATCTCGATCACATGGTTGGAGGTCAGGGCCTGCTCGGCGGCCCGGTCGGCGCGCCCCTCGAGCGTCTCGCGGCGGCGCTCCCGGTAGCCGGCGGCGTCGACGACGACCCGTTTGCGCTCGCGCAGGCCGCGGAAGGCGGCCTGGTAGCAGAGCAGTTGCAGCGCGTCGATCGTCTGGCCGCGTTTGCCGATCAGCAGGCCGTAGTCGTCTCCACCCTGGATATCGATCGAGATCCGATCGTCGTCCTCGTCCACCCCGACCTCTCCCTCGAGGTCCAGCTCGTCGAGCACCCCCTCGACGAACTCGCGGGCACGGTCGGCGGGGGTATCGGGCCAGTCGGCGGTCTCGGGCACGGGCAGCAGGCTATCCGACCTCCCCTCGAGACGCTCGGATAACTAGGGTGGCTGCTGTATGGGCACGGTCTACGCGGTGGCGAATCAGAAGGGCGGAGTCGGCAAGACGACCACCGCCGTCAATCTGGCTTCCTGTGCGGCCGCGGAAGGCGAGCAGACGCTGCTGGTCGACCTCGATCCGCAGTGCAACGCGACCGTCGCGCTCGGCGCCGACAAGGAGATGCATCCCTCTTCCTACGATTGCCTGACCGGCGACGTCTCCGTCGCGGCAGCCGCGCGGCCGGCCGGCCCGGACAACCTCTGGCTGGTGCCGGCGAACCGCGACCTCGCCGGCGCCGCGGTCGAGCTGCCGCGGATCGAGGGCTCGGAGACCCGCCTGCGGGAGCGCTTGGGGCCGATCAGGGAGCGCTTCGCCAGGACCTTCCTCGACTGCCCTCCGTCGCTGGGCCCGGTCAGCGTCAACGCCCTGACCGCCGCCGACCGGGTGATCGTTCCGGTCCAGGCTGAGTATCTGGCGCTGGAGGGCCTGGTTCAATTCCTCGAGACCCTCGGCTTGATCCGCCGCGAGCTCAACCCTCAACTCGAGGTTTCAGGTCTGCTGATAACCATGTACGACGAGCGCACCAGGTTGGCCCAGGACATCGAGTCCGAGCTGCGCGACCACTTTGCCAGGATGGTCTTCGAAACGGTGATCCCCCGCAGCGTCCGAGTCGCCGAGTCGCCGAGTTATGGTCTGCCGGTGACTGAGCACGCACCCGCCTCGCACGGCGCCGTCGCCTACCAGGCGCTGTCGAAGGAGCTCGCCGGCCGTGGCTAGCGGCACCAAACGGGGAATCGGCCGTGGCCTGGCCGCGATCCTGCCGGAAGCCGAGGTCGGTGCCGCGGGTGAGCTGCGGGAGTTGCCGGTCGGCTTGATCAAGCCCAACCCGAATCAGCCGCGGACCAACTTCGACGCCGAGGCCCTGGCCGCCCTGGCCGCCTCGATCGAGGCCAGCGGCGTCGTCCAGCCGCTTCTGGTCCGCCCCCTCCCCGACGGCAGCTACGAGCTGGTCGCCGGCGAGCGTCGCTGGCGCGCCGCTCAGGAGGCGGGCCTGGAGAAGGTGCCGGCAGTCGTCCGCGACCAGGCCGAGGCCGAGCGCTTGCAGGCGGCGCTGATCGAGAACATGGTCCGCGAGGACCTCAACCCGGTCGAGGAGGCGCGTGCCTGCGCTGCCCTGGTCGACGATCTCGGCTTGACCAAAGAGGAGCTCGCTCGCCGCGTCGGTCGCAGCCGGCCCGCCGTCTCCAACCTGATCCGCCTGCTCGAGCTGCCCGACGAGACCCTCGAGCTGCTGGAGAGCGGCTCGCTCAGCGGTGGCCACGGCCGCGCCCTGCTCGGAGCCCAGGGGAACGACGTCCGCCGCCGGCTCGCTCGCGACGCGGTACGCGGCGGCTGGTCGGTCCGCGAGACCGAGAACAGGGTTCGGCTGGCTGGCCAGCCAAAGGTGAGGCCAAGACGGGCGCCGGTCGATCCCGACCTGATCGCGGCGCTCGAAGCCGCCGGCGACGCGCTCGAGTCGGCGCTGGGGCACGAGGTGACCGTGCGCCCGAAGAGCGACGGATTCGCGGTCGAGCTGCGCTTCGACGACGTCGCCGAGGCCCACGCGCTGGCCCGGCAGCTGCGCCGCCGAGCCAGCTGATCCAAGCGTCGCGGCGTCGCTATCATCGCCGGCTCCGGGCGATTAGCTCAGTTGGTTAGAGCGCGTCTCTGATAAGGACGAGGTCCCTGGTTCGAATCCAGGATCGCCCACTTCGCCGACCTATAATCCGCCGTCAACCACGGTCGGGAGCCTCACTCGTGCAGCAGATGCAGATCTATGGCGTCAGCTTCGACATGGTCGGCAAGCAGCCGATCGTGCTGTTGAAGACCGTCGACGGCAACCGTTTCCTGCCGATCTGGATCGGCCATCCCGAGGCGGCGGCGATCCTGATGAAGCTGCAGGGCGCTTCGACGCCGCGGCCGATGACCCACGATCTGCTCTCCGACATGCTCGACAACCTCGACGCGAAATGCGAGCGGGTCTCGGTCACCGAGCTGCGCGACAACACCTTCTACGCCTCGATCACGGTGTCCGTCAACGGCTCCGAGGTCGAGATCGACTCGCGACCCTCCGATGCACTGGCACTGGCGGTCCGCGTCTCGGCCCCGATCTTCGCCGCCGAGGACGTGATCGAGGAGTCGGCAATCGAGTTCGAGCATGAGGTCGAGGACACCGAGGAGGTCGTCGACAAATTCAAAGAGTTCCTCGACGAGGTCACGCCCGAAGACTTCGCCCAGGACGACAGCTAACCCTCGCTCGCCTTGCGGAAGGGCAGGACGTCGCCGCCGGGATCGGCGACGACGACAGCGCGGGGTGGCAGGCGCTGTTCCCCGGTGAGCGCCCCGTAGAGGTCGACCTGGTCGGCGATGACCTTGCCGATGCGGCGGATGCCCTCTCGAATTTCGTCCTCGTCGACGCCGGAGAAGTTGAGCCGCATCGAATTCCGCCCGCGCTCGCCGATGTAGGCGGCCTGGCCGGGGACGAAGGCGACGTCGGCCCGCAGCGCCTTCGCCAGCAGGTCACCGGTGTCGATGTAGTCCGGCAGGCTCGCCCAGATGAAGAGACCTCCCTGCGGCTCGGTCCAGCGGGCCTCGGCCGGGAAGTGCTCCCCCAGCGCCGCCAGCATCGTGTCGCGGCGACCGCGGTAGATCTCGACCAGGTCCTCGACGTAGGACCGCCAGTGGCCTTCGGCGAAGTACTCGCGGACGAAGTACTGGGTCATGGTCGAGGTACAGAGGTCGGCGGCCTGCTTGCCGAGGACGACCTTCTCCATCACCGGCGGCGGCGCCACCGCCCAGCCCAGCCGGATCCCGGGGGAGAGGATCTTCGAGAAGGTGCCGACGTAGATGACGAAGTCGCCGCCGTCGAGCTGGTAGAGCGGCGGCAGCGCCGCGCCGCCGTAGCGCAGCAGCCCGTAGGGGTTGTCCTCGACGACGAGCAGCTCCTGCATCCGCGCCAGCTCGACCAGCCGCCGCCGCCGCGCGAGCGACATCGTCACCCCGGCGGGGTTCTGGAAGGTCGGCACCGAGTAGATGAATTTGGGCCGCCTGCCCTCGCCGCGGAGCTGCTCGAGCAGGACCTCGAGCTCGTCGATCCGCATCCCGTCCTCGTCGCACTCGATCTGGACCACCTCGGCCTCGTAGCTGCAGAAGACGGGCACGGCGCCGGGGTAGGTCGGCGCCTCGCAGATGACGACGTCGCCGGGATCGACCAGGGTCTTGCAGACGAGATCGATCGCCTGCTGACCGCCGGTGGTGACGATGATGTCTTCGGGATCGGGCAGCATCCCCTCCGCGGCCATCACCTCGAGGATGCAGTCCCTGGTCTCCTCGAAGCCCTCGGTCGGCCCGTACTGCAGCGCCTCCGCCGCCGACTCCTGGGCGATCCGGGTCATCTGCGCGGCGAAGCTCCGCGGCGGGAAGGTCGAGGTGTCGGGCAGGCCGCCGGCGAGCGAGATCACTTCCGGCCGCGCGGTGATCGCCATCAGGTCTCGCATCGCCGAGGAGCGCATCACCTTGGTCCTCGAGGCGAAGAGCCCGGCGTAGCGCTCGAGGTCGCGGGTGCTGGTCTGCGCGCGCCGGCGCTGCGGTGGTTGAGGGACTTCGCTCATCCGGGAAGTGTGGCGGATCGACGCCGAAGCGCCCAGAGGGTTAGGTTTTCGCACGTGGACTTTCTCACCCAACTCGGGGTCGGCGTCGCGATCGGCATGCTCGCCGGCACGACCGGTACCCACGGATCCGCCCGCGGGCGGATGACCCTGCTCGCCGCCGTGATCGGCCTGGTGGTCGGCTTCCTGCTCAACGGCCCGCTCGGCGCGGTGCTCTCGCTCCTCGGCGCCGCGGCCGCCTGCCTGGTGATCAGCGACCTCGTCTTCGGCGCCAGCCGCCGCGAGGGCAGCGGCTCGGGCGCGCTCGGCTTCATCATCGCCCTGGTGGCGCTGGTCGTGGTCGCGATCGCGCTGCTGGAGCCGGTCCTGGTGATCGTGGTCGCGATCGCCCTGGTCTGGCTCGGCATCTCCCGCCACCGCCGGGCCCGGCGCAAACACGCCGGCCTGCGCGTCCTCCGCTAGCGCGTACTCGCGGTCCGCGATCATTCGGGCCATGGCGGTCGCCAAGAAAAAGCTGGTGCTGACCTATGTCGACTCGCTGCGCACCGACATGCTCCAGCGGGCGATCGCCGAGGGGCGCGCCCCGACCTTCGCGGCACTGCTCGAGCGCGGCGTCCTGATCCCGGACTGCGTCTCCAGCTTTCCCTCGGTGACGCCGGTCGCCTGCTCGGAGATGGTCACCGGCGTCGGCTCCGACCGCCATTGGATCAGCGGCATGAACTGGTACCACCGGCTCGAGCGGCGCTACGTCGAGTACGGCTCCTCGCTGGACGCAACCCGCGCCTTCGGCGTCTTCCGCGCCCTCTACGACCTCGTCTACAACATGAACCTGGCCCACCTCAGCCCCGAGGTCGAGACCCTGTTCGAGCGCCTCGACGACGCCGGCGCGCGGACGGCCTGCACCCCGTTCCTGATCTACCGCGGCCGCCACCGCCACGAAGTCTCGCTCGACGGGCTCCTGCGCCGCGCGGTCGACGCCACCAGGCTCAAGTTCCAACACCACACCTGGGGGCCTACCGACCTCTTCTACGGTGACCTCTACGCCAGCCGCGAGGTGCCCTGCAGGTCGACCTCCATTCCCGGGGTTCGCGACGAATACGCCGCCTGCTGCGGGGCGGCGCTGATCAAGGAGGACCTCACCGACTTCCTCCTCCTCTCGCTCCCGGATAACGACAACTACTCGCACAAGCACGGGCCGGGGGCCAGCGTCGAGTCGATCGCCAAGGCCGATGGCTGCTTCGCCACCTTCCTCGAGGCGGCCGGTGGGCTGGACCCCTTCCTCGAGCGGCACGCGCTGATCCTGGTCGCCGATCACGGCCAGACCCCGGTTCATCGCGGCCTGCCGTTGGCGGAGTTGCTCGGCCACCGGTGGTCGGTGCTGCAGCCCTCCGACGATCGGCCCGAGCTGGCACAGCTCGCGGTCAGCCCGACCGGCCGCGCCGCGCACGTCTACCTGCTGCCGGGGGAGGGAGAGCGGGCGGACGCCGAGGCGGTCGGCGACAGGCTGGGCGAGATCGAGGGCATCGACCTGGTCTGCCGGCTGCAGGACGCCACCGGCCGTCCGCTGCGACGCCAGGAGCCGGGAATGCCGGCGGCGGGGGGCGAGTGGGCGGTCGTGGAACGGCGGGGAGACGGGGTGCGCTTCCGCCCCGGCGAGGGGGTCGCCGATCTCCGCGACGGTCGCTGGGAGATCGAGGGAGGGCTGGCGGCGCTGGCGGCGACGGTCGAGGACGGACGGCTGAGCAGCGAGACCTACCCGGATCCGTTGGCTCGGGTCTGGTCGGCGCTGACCGCGCCGCACGCGGGTGATTTCGTCGTCTCGCTCGAGCCCGGGTTCGAGGCCGTCGACTGGGGCGGCGTCACCCACGCCGGCGGCGGCAGCCACGGCGCCCTGCACGCCGGCGACTCGCTCGGCCCGCTGCTCTTCGTCGGTTGCGGCCCGGAGTCGGCGGACGAGCGCGCGCAGTGGACGCTGCGCGACGTGGCCCCGGTGGTGCTCGAGCACTTCGGGTTGGGAGACGGGTGAGCGACGAGGGGTTGCGGGGAGGCCCCTCGCTCGCAGCCGCTCTTTGCTTCCTTGCTCTCTCACTGTTCCTGCTGCTACCTGGCGAAGCTCTTGCGACATCCAGCCGGGGAACTGAAGGGAGGGGGCGGATCACCGAATTGGAGGCGACTGGGATCGCGAACAGGGACCCGAACGCGATCAAGGAGCGGCAGGAGAACGGGAGGCTTACCTCGAGCGCCAGCCTCAACGAAGACGGCAACTGGGAGGTCGCGTATTTCGCCGGCGGCAACGAGGTGGCGCTGATCATCATCGATCCGCACGGCGGCGAAGTGCTCGAATCGTGGACCGGGGATCAGGTGGCGTGGAAAATGGCCCGCGGCTACTCCGGCCAGTTCGGGCACAAGCTCGACGCGCCCTATGTCTTCCTGCCGCTCTGCGCGATCTTCCTGCTCGGCCTGGTCGATTGGCGGCGCTGGCGCCGGGTCGCCAACCTCGATCTGCTCGTCCTGCTCGGCTTCGGGATCTCCCACATCTTCTTCAACCGAGCCGAAATCGGCGTCTCGGTGCCGCTTCAGTACCCGCCGCTGCTCTACCTCCTCGGCCGGGCGCTGTGGATCGGCTTTCGCGGCAGGGGGGAGGGGCTGCGACCGGCCTGGCCGGCGGCCTGGCTGCTGGTCGCGGCGCTGTTCCTGATGGGGTTCCGAGTCGGCCTCAACATGGCCGACTCCGGCTCGACCGACATCGGCTACGCCGGCGTCGTCGGCGCCGACAGGATCGCCCACGGCGAACCGATCTACGGCAACTTCCCCAACGGGATCTCGGACGGCGACACCTATGGCCCGGTCAACTACTACGCCTATGTTCCCTTCGAGCGGATCTGGCCATGGTCGGGAACCTGGGACGACCTGCCGGCCTCTCACGGCGCCGCGATCGCCTTCGACCTCCTCACCTTCGGCTTCCTGATCCTGCTCGGCATCCGCATCCGCCCAGGACCATCGGGCCGTCGCCTCGCCGCGATCCTCGCCTTCGGCTGGGCCGCCTACCCCTACACGGCCTTCACCCTCGAGTCGAACTCCAACGACTCCCTGGTCGCGATGCTCCTCGTCGCAACCCTGCTCGTCCTGGCCAGGCCCCTGGCCCGAGGAGCGATGCTGGCCCTGGCGACCTTCGCCAAGTTCTCACCCGCCGTCCTCACCCCGATGCTCCTGACCTACTCCCCGTCTGAGCCGACACAAGCCGAAGCTCCCGCCGAGTCAGGGCCCGAGTCGAACCAAGGGGAGCGTGTCGTGGAACCGGATGAGGGCGCCCGAGAACGAACACCTCGCGCGCAGGGTGCCCTCATCCGGTTCCGCCAGCCCCTCCTCTTTGTAGCCGGCTTTGTAGCCGTGACCGTCGTCGTCATGGCCTGGCCCGCGATCAACCCGGGCCTGAAGACCTTCTACGACCGCACGATCGCCTTCCAGCAAGGTCGCGATTCCCCGTTCAGCATCTGGGGCCAGGTCCACTCGCTCGAGTGGCTTCGCACGACCCTGATCGTGGTCACCGGGGCCCTCTCCGTCTTCCTGGCCTTCCGCCCCAGACGCAAGTCCCTGATCCAGCTCGCCGCCCTGGGGGCGGCCCTGATCATCCTGCTCCAACTCACCCTCCAGCACTGGTTCTACCTCTACATCGTCTGGTTCTACCCGCTGCTGCTGGTGGCGCTGGTGATGCTGCCGACTACTGAGGTGGCGCCGGCGCCGGAACCATCACTTGATGAATCGAGTCGGCCAGCCCCTGTCGGTTGACCTCGACCAGCGCTCCCATCACCCAGACGTCCTCGTCCGCGGTCTCGAACCGAGTCGGCATCTGGGTGATCATCGAGGCCAGGGCCTGCTCCGGTTTGACCCCGAGCACGCTGGTCCGGGAGCCGGTCATGCCGACGTCGGAGATGAAGGCGGTCCCCTTCGGCAGCACGCGTCCGTCGGCGGTCGGGACATGGGTGTGGGTGCCGAGCACCGCGGCGACGCGTCCGTCGAGGTGCCAGCCCATCGCCACCTTCTCGCTGGTCACCTCGGCGTGGAAGTCGACGACGATCGCGTCCGCCTCGATCCGGTCGAGGATGCCGTCGACGGTGTCGAAGGGCGAACGCGCGACCTTGAGCCCGACGCCGCCGCTGAGGTTGATCACCCCGACCTGGATCCCGCCCGCCTCGACCACGGTGTAGCCGCGGCCCGGGTTCCCCTGGGGGTAGTTGGCGGGTCGCACCAGCCGCTGCTCGCGTTCGATGAAGTCGTAGGCCTCGCGGTGGCGGTAGACGTGGTTGCCGGTGGTGATGACGCCGGTGCCGGCGTCGAAGAGGTCGTTGGCGGTGCGCTCGGTGATCCCCATGCCGCCGGCGGAGTTCTCGCCGTTGACGACGATCAGATCCGGGGCGTGGGCCTCGCGCAGGGCGGGCATCGTCTCGCGCAAGCCGCGCCGCCCGGGGCTGCCGACGACGTCGCCGATGAAGAGGACTCGCATTCTGCGCTGAGCCTATCTGCGAGATTGAGGTGGATGACCGAGCCGGCCTCTGCGGGCGAGATCTTGGCGCGGGCCGCCGCCTACCCCTACGCGGCGCCGCTTCGCTCCTTCGTCCAGATCGGTGGGGAGACGCTGGAGCTGCCCGCGGAGGGACCGGACCTGAGCGGGCGCCGGCCGGTACTCGCCTACGGGCGGTGCCCTCGACCCTCCAACGCAGCCCGGGCACGACCGTCCCGCTCTTCCTCGCCTACCTCAGCCGCCACGGCTGCCTCGCCCTCGACGACTCGGAGATCGCCCTCGCCGCGGTCGAGGCCGCCGAGCGCCGGTTCCCCTCGCTGGGCGAGATCGAGGTCCTCGAACGCGTCCGCCACGTCCTCGCGCCCGAGCTGAGCCTCGAGCGCTTCGTCGAGTCGAGCCTCGACCCGGGCCTGGCCACGGCCCGCACCGCTGCCCTCCGCGGCGGCTCCCGCCCGCTCGAGCTGTAGCTGCCGCCCAGGGATCCCCGGCGGCGAGGCTCAGACCGTCGCGAAGCGCCGCAGGGCGAGGCGGGCGATCAGGCCGTAGGCGGCGATCAGGATCGCCAGGTGCAACAGCGGCCCGCCGATCCCCGGGCCGGCCGGGTCCAGCGCCGACGTCATCGCCTCCAGCGCGGCCTTGAAGGGGAAGACCGCGGCGACGACCTTGACCACGTCGAAGACGCCGCCGCCGACCGCGCCGGAGGGGACCAGGGAGAGGAAGGCGACCGGAAGGGTGACCATGAAGGCGAGCAGCGAGACGGCCCGGACCTCGCGCGCCGCGGCTCCCAGCGCCGCGCCCGCGGTCGCCAGCGCCGCACCGCCAACCAGGATCGCCGCCAGCCAGAGCCCGATCCGGCCCCATTCCAGCGGCACGAAGATCTCCAACCCCGCCAGCATCAGCAAGGTCACGAGGAGCCCGACGGCGACGCCGAGAACCACCTTCTCGGCCAGCAGCGCCTCGGGCGAGACCAGGCCGCGAGTCAGCCGCGGGAAGGCGTTCTCCTCGCGCTCCAAGGCCAGCGAACCGGCGACCAGGAGAACCGTGACGAAGGCCAGGGTCAGGGTCGCGGCGACCGCGATCGCGAAGATTTCCAGCGGCGGCGAGGAGCCGCCGACCGCGACCTTGTCGACCTGGATCGGCTGCGCCAGCCGCTGCAGCAACGGCCCGGCGACGTCGAGGTTGTCGCGGGCCTCGCCGGCGAAGTCGGTCACCTGCCGCAGCGAGGTGCGCAGGCCTCCTGGCGGCAGCGCCGGTTCCAGCGCGGTGAGGATCTGGGCGGTGGCCCGGAGGCCGAGGATGTGGACCGACTGGCCGAGCACCGGCAGCTCGCCGCCGTTGATCAGGAGGTCGAGATAGCGCCCGCCTTCGGCCGCGATCCGCCTCGCGATCGCCAGGTTGGCCTGGGCCAGCAGGGTCGAGATCCGTTCGTCGACGAGGCTCGCCTTGACCGGGTCTTCTTCGTTGACGAGCACTTCGACCCTCGGCGTTCCCGGGGCCAGGGTCGAGAGCGAGTTGATCTTGTTGACCAGGTCGGCGGGAAGGACCAGCGCCGCCAGGGCCTCACCGGATTCGACCTTTTCGACCGCTTCGTCGCGGTTCTTGACGTCGACGCACTCGACCCGGCTGCAGATCCGGCTGTTCACACCAGCGGCCGGCAGCTGCTGTCCGCCGATGCTGACCCGGCTGTCCGCCGGCACTTCGTTGAGCAGGGCGACCCGCGGCTTCTCGGGCGCGCGCGAGAGCGCGAAGCCGACCAGGACGGCGATCAGGATCGGGTAGGCCACGAGCAGGACCGCCTGCAGCGGCGAGCGGCGGAGGATCTGCAGATCCTTCAGCAACAGCCAGCGCATCTAGTGCCCCCGGTGGTGGAGGTAGGCGACGAAGGCGGTCTCGAAATCGCGGTCGGCGGCCCCCGGGGCCTCGCTGCGGACCACCTCGCGCAGCGCCGACGGGGATCCGTCGAAGAGCGCCTCACCGTCGGCGAGGACGAGCAGGCGACCGCCGTAGCGCTCGGCCTCCTGGATGTCGTGGGTGGAGAAGATCACCGTCGTCCCGCGCTCGGCCAGCGCCGAGACGAACTCCCACAGCCGCGCCCGCTGGCGCGGGTCGAGCCCGACGCTGGGCTCGTCGAGGAGCAGCACCCGCGGCCGCGAGAGCAGCCCGATCGCGATGTTGATCCGCTGCTGGTTGCCGCCCGAGAGCCGGCCTACGATCTCGCCGCGCCGCTCGCGCAGGCCGGACAGCTCGAGCATCTCCTCGGTTGAGGCGCGCGGATCCTCGTGGCCCTCGAGCCGGGCAAAGAGCAGCAGGTTCTCCTCCACCGTCAGGCGCCGGTAGACCGCCGCCTGTTGGGGGACCCAGCCGACCTCCCCGGCCGCGACCGCGACCTCCCCCCCGTCCGCCTTGAGGATCCCGGCGAGGATCGAGAGCAGCGTCGTCTTCCCCGCTCCATTGGGCCCGGTCACCGCCACCAGCTCCCCCGCCAGCGCCTCGAAGCTGACCCCGCGCAGGGCCTGCCGGTCCCCATAGTTCTTCGCAAGCTCCCGCGCTTGAAGTGCGGCGACCCCCGTCCCGGCTCCAGCTGACATCGCGCCAACGGTACTCGGGAGGTCTCCCCTCCCTAGAATCGATGCCATATGTCCTTTCCGTCAACCCGCATGCGTCGCCTGCGCCGAACCGACACGTTTCGCGCCCTGGTGCGCGAGACCGAGCTCTCGCCATCGCACCTGATCCAGCCCGCCTTCGTCGTCGCCGGCGAGGGCATTCGCGAGGAGATCGAGTCGATGCCCGGCATCGAGCGCTTCTCGATCTCTGGCCTGGTCGAGGAGGCGGGGGAGATCGCCGCGACCGGGATCGGCGCGCTGATGCTGTTCGGCGTCCCCGCCGCCAAGGACGAGGTCGGGAGCGGCGCCTACGACGACGAGGGCATCGTCCAGATGGCCGTCCGCGCGCTCAAGGATGCCCATCCCGATCTGACCGTGATCACCGACGTCTGCCTCTGCGAGTACACCTCCCACGGCCACTGCGGCGTCTTCCGTCAGGGCGGGACCGAGGTCGACAACGACCTCTCGGTCGAGCTGCTGGCGAAAACCGCTATCTCCCACGCCGAGGCCGGCGCCGATGCGGTCGCGCCGAGCGACATGATGGACGGCCGGGTCGGTTCGATCCGCTACCAGATGGACGAGGAGGGCCATCCCGATGTCGCCATCGTCGCCCACAGCGCCAAGTACGCCTCCGCCTTCTACGGGCCCTTCCGCGACGCCGCCGGGTCGACCCCCGAGTTCGGCGATCGCCGCGGCTACCAGATGGATCCCGCCAACGCCGCCGAAGCCGTCCGCGAGGCCGAGCTCGACCTCGACGAGGGCGCCGACGTGCTGATGGTCAAGCCGGCGATCCCTTATCTGGACGTCGTGCGCCGGGTCAAGGACGCGACCGGCGCCCCCGTCGCCGCCTACCACGTCTCTGGGGAGTACTCGATGCTGAAGGCCGCCGCCGCCAACGGCTGGATCGATGAGCGCCAGGCGGTACTCGAGACCTTGACCTCGATCCGCCGCGCTGGGGCAGACGCGATCGTCACCTATTACGCGAAGGAGGCAGCTCCGTGGCTGCAGTGAAAACCCCCCAATCGAAGGCCCGGTCCCGCAAGGGCGGCTCGGCGATCCCGCTCGACGACACCGACAAGAGGCTGATGAACATGCTGCAGTCGAGCTTCCCGCTCGACCCCGAGCCGTTCGCCCTCGTCGCCTCCGAGGCCGAGCTCGAGCTCGATGACGTGCTGGCGCGTACCCAGCGCCTGCTCGACGGCCGGATCATCCGCGAGATCACGCCGATCTTCGACACCCGCGCCCTCGGCTACGAGTCGATGCTGGTCGCGGCCAAAGTCGACGCCGACAACCCCCAGCGCGCCGCCCAGGCGGTCAACGCCCATCCCGGCGTCTCCCACAATTACCTGCGCACCCACGACTTCAACCTCTGGTTCACGATCGCGACCCCGCCCGATTCGAAGCTCGGCCTCCACGGCACGCTGGAAGCGCTGATGGAGGAGACCGGCGCCGAGTCGATGCGCGAGCTGCCGACCCTGACCCTGTTCAAGATCAACATGAACCTGGAGATGGAGAAGGGCACCGACGCCCTTGCCGCTGCGGTCGAAGCAGCGCCGCCGCGCGAGCTCGAGGCGCAGCCCTATGGCGAGGACGACATCGCCCTGATCAAGGCCCTGCAGGGCCCGATGGCGGCGGTCGAGCGCCCCTACGACGAGGCCGCCGCCGAGCTCGGGATCGAGACCCAGGAGCTGCTCGGCCGGCTCCGCGACCTGGTCGACCGCAAGATCCTGCGCCGGGTGGCGGCGATCCTCTACCATCGCCGCGCCGGCTTCTCGGCCAACGGGATGGGCGTCTGGAAGGTCCCCGAGGCGGAGATCATGGAGGTCGGCGGTCGGATGGCCTCCTTCCGCGGCGTCTCCCACTGCTACCAGCGCCCGACCTACGAGGACTGGCCCTACAGCGTCTTCACGATGGCCCACGGCCGCTCGAAGCAGGAGTGCGACGCGGTTCTGGACGCGATCGCGGAGGACTGCGGGATCGGCCCCGGCGGCCGCGCCACCCTCTACTCCTCGACCGAGTACAAGAAGATCCGCCTCCACTACTTCACCGACGAGTACTCCGCCTGGGAGGCGACGCATTCCTAGTTCAGAGGCGTTGTACGAGCGCGCCCTCCGGGTCCTGCCCGGAGGCGTCAACTCGCCTGTGCGAGCGATGCGGCAGATCGGCCTGGAGCCGATCTTCATCGCCTACGGCGAAGGCTGCGAGCTGGTCGACGTCGACGGCAACCGCTACCTCGACTGGGTCGGCTCCTGGGGCCCGCTGATCCTCGGCCACGCCGAGCCCTCGGTGATCGCGGCGGTGATCGAAGCGGCGAAGCGGGGGACCAGCTTCGGCGCCGCGACCGCGGTCGAGATCGATCTGGCGCAGCAGGTCGTCGACCGCTTCCCCGCGGTCGAGATGGTGCGGATGACCAGCTCCGGGACGGAGGCGGCGATGGGGGCGGTGCGCCTTGCCCGCGCGATCAGCGGCCGTGAGGTCGTGGTCAAGTTCGCCGGCGCCTACCACGGCCACTCCGACGGCCTGCTCGCCGCCGCCGGCTCCGGCCTGGCGACCCTCGGCGTCCCCGGCAGCCCGGGGGTGACGGCGGCGCAGGCGGCGGACACCGTCGTCGTCCCCTGGAACGACCGCGACGCCGTCTCCCGGGCGCTCGAAGATCACTCGGTCGCCGCGCTGCTGGCCGAGCCGATCGCCGCCAACATGGGCGTCGTCCCGCCCGCCCCCGGCTTCCTCGAGTTCCTCCGCGAGGCGACCGCCGCCGCCGGCACCCTGCTCGTCTTCGACGAGGTGATCACCGGCTTCCGCGTCGCCCGCGGCGGCGCGCAGACCCGCTTCGGCGTGACTCCGGATCTCACCGTTCTCGGCAAGATCGTTGGCGGAGGCCTACCGCTCGCGGCGTTTGGCGGCCGCGCCGAGCTGATGAGCCGGC
>OLLT01000313.1_pt1 | contig 20274 bp, 22 predicted proteins | sample 1604621 | NCBI WGS metagenome assembly OLLT01 (sample SAMEA104055725, study PRJEB20765) | soil metagenome | biome: Arctic tundra; feature: Polygonal ground; material: soil | place: USA | collected 2011-09 | depth 0-0.5 m | reverse complement strand
CCAACCCGCCGCCGCTCACCCGTGCATCGGCCCACCGCGCCGAAGCTCGCGCCGAAGCCGTTCAAGCCACCCGCCACCGCGCCCTGGCGCGCAAGGCCGGCAACGCCGCCCCCTTCCTCGTCCCGGTCGGCGACAACAGCATTCCCACCTACGGCTCCGAAGCGCCCTCCTCTGAGCTGGCGGCGGCCAGCGCCTCGCTGAGCGCCTACCTGAGCGCCCGCGAAGCGGGCGAATGGAGCACCGCTTGCGCCCAGATGGCCGCGACGGTGCAAAAGCAGCTGGCGCTGCTCGCCGGCGGCGGCGAAAAGCCCGAAGGCTGCGCCGCCGCCTACGCCAAGCTCGCCTCCCACATCCCCGCCTCGGCTCGCGCCAACCCGCTCGTCGGCTCGCTCACCGCATTCCGCGTCAACGGCGAAAAAGCCTTCGCCCTCTTCTACGGCGCCCACAACCAGCAGTACATGATGCCGATGGCCTCCGAAGGCGGCGCCTGGAAGGTCAACCAGATCGAACCGATCACCTGGCCGGTCGGCTCCCCGACGGCCTCCCCGTGATCGATCGATGATGCCGCGAAAGATACGTATCGTCCTCGCAGCGATTCTGGCCCTGCTCGCCGTGGGCGCCAGCACCGCCTACGCCCTCCGCCTCCAGGTCGGCAACATCGTCGTCGAAGCCGAAGGCGGCTTCAGTCCCAGGGCGCTGCCCAAGCACGAAAACGCCCCGATCACCCTGCACGGCGGCGGCAAGCTCTCGACCGCCGACGGCACCCTGCCGCCGATCCTGAAGACGATCACGATCCTCTTCGACCGCCACGGCTCGGTCGTGACGACGGGCCTGCCGCACTGCACTATGGCCAAATTGGCGGCGACCGACACCGCCACTGCCCGCCGCAACTGCCCGACCTCGATCGTCGGCGAGGGGGAGGGGACGGCGGTGGTCAAGTTCCCCGAACAGGCCCCGATCAAGGCCTCCAGCCCGCTGACCCTGTTCAACGGGCCGCCCAAGCACGGCAACCCCACCGTCCTCGCCCACGCCTATCTCACGGTCCCCTCGCCGACCGCCTTCGTCGTCGAAATCGTGATCGAAAAGATCCACGACGGCGTCTACGGCTACCGCACCGAAGCGACGATCCCCCAGATCGCCGGCGGCGCCGGAATCCCGATCTCCGGCCACCTGAAGATCGGCCGCAAATGGACCTACAAGGGCCACGAATACAGCTACGTCAACGCCCGCTGCGAAACCGGCCACCTCCAGGCCCGCGGCGAATTCACTTTCGACGACGGCACCTTCCTCACCGGCACGTTTCTGCGTACCTGCACCGTGCGGAAGTGATCAGCGCTCAACCAAGGACAATCTAGTTACTTAATTGGATTCCTCTAAACCGGATAGAGTCTCGCAATCGATCGCTTTCAATCGTCGGAGGCAGAGGTGGCAAAAGTCGGTCCGCAGTCAGGTATCACCAATCGCCCGCCCGAGCACCTTCTGCTCGCCAGCTTCAACTTCGGCGAAGGCGCCGAACCGCGGCAGGCGATCGAGGCTCTCCGCAACGTCGTTGAGCATGAGCTCGAATCGCGACTCGACCCGCCGAATCTCGACAAGACGATCCCTTCGGCGGAGACCGGCGAGCTCGGCTTCCAGCCCGACTACGACCGCGCTTTCCTGACGATCACGCTGGGCCTCTCCGAGAGCGGTGTCACTAAGTTGGCGCTGCCCGAACCTCCCACCGATCTACGCACCATCGTCTGGGATGACCTCGTCGATCCGCCGCTACCGAGCGACATCGGCGGCGACTTGGTGCTGCAGATCTGCGCCGACAACCTCTACATCTGCGAGCACGTCGTCCGACGGGTCGAGGAGGAGCTGGGCGACAAATTCAGCCTCAACACCGCCTTCATCGGCTCCCAGCGCTACAGCAGCCGGGCCGGCCGCACCTCCCGCCACGAGGGCCGTGCCCTGATCGGCTTCCTCGACGGCACCTCGAACCTCGATCCGCGTCATTCCGATGAGGACGCAAAGCTGGTCTTCGTCGACCCCGCCGCAGTCGACAAATATCCGCCGAACCCACCCGCCGGGGCGCTGCCGGGCCCTAATCCCTACGAAACCAAACCCGCGGATCCCTCGCCGGTCTTTCCCGAACTCCACCCGGTGCCCGAAAAAGAGCCGGAGTGGACCGAGAACGGCACCTACATGACCGTCCGGGTCAGCACCTTCAAGACCAAGGATTGGGACAAGGACAGCCAGGACGACCAGGAGCAGACCGTAGGTCGCTTCAAGGTCTCCGGTGCCAGCCTCGACCTGACCGACGACCCCGGTCAGCTCGAAACCGAACCGGCCTTCAAGGACGACAAGACCAACCTCGGCGTTCCGGTCAAGGCCCACATCCGCAAGGCGAATCCACGCGGACCCGAAGACGAGGACCGGCGCATCTTCCGTCGCGGCTATCCGCTGATCGCCCCCGGCGTCGGCGAGCTGCAGCGTGGCCTGATCTTCATCGCCTTCGCGCGGACCATCTCGACCCAGTTCGAGTTCATCGTCCGCGCCTGGATACGCAACGAGAACTTCCCCTTCCCGGGCGCGGAAGTCGACCCGCTGTTCTCGAAAGTCGGCGAGACGATCCTTGGCGGCGGGTACTACTTCGTGCCGCCGCTCGAGCACAAGTCAAGGCCCTGGACCTGGGTGCTGCCGGAGGCATGAGCGCCTTGTTCGTCGAACCGCCAGCCAGCACCTCGCGAAGAGGCCGAACTCCAGGAGCGTCGCTCGCGCGTCTTTGAGCGGGCCGGAAAGCGTCAGTCATGGGCACGCCAGCCACAACCCGGTCGTGGGAGGTCTTGCTCAGCGAGCTGCGCGCGGAGTTCGAGATCCGCGAGGCGGAGCTAAGCCTCCTTCACGAGATCGACCTCCAGATCCTGCGCAGCGAGCGCGAGCTACCCGAGACCCTCAGGTTCATCGCCACCGAGACGGCGAAGCTCCTCGGTGGCGATGACTCGCAGATCTACCTTCGTCGCGGTGCGATGCTCGAAGCAGCACTCGAGAATGGCTTCGGCCGCGAGCCGGTGGCCTACGAAGAGTCGATCTTCGCTGCTTGCATCGAGCAGGGCGAGTCGATGATCGCCCTCGACCTGCCGGCCGAGCACCCCGCCGGCACCGCGCCGATCGACGATAGCGAGGGCGTCCACAGTCTAGTTGCGGTGCCGATCTTCCTTGGTGCGACCAAGCTCGGCGTGCTCAGCGCCACCCACAGCGCCAGGGCTCGTTTCGGCTCGACCCACCTCGAGATGGCCGAAGCGGTGGCTGCCCAGATCGCGATCGCGCTCGAGAACGCCGAGCTCTTTGACCAATCGCAGCTCTTCGAGCGTGTTGACAGCCTGATCTTCTCCCACGACGCCACCGAGGACGTCCTGCAGAGGGCCCTGGAGGAGGTCTTCGAGGAGCTTCTTCGCCTCGACTACGCAACCGTGACCGCGGCCCAGCTCCTCTTCCTGCGCGAGGGCAGTGAGCAGCTCGAAATCGTCCACAGCACGAATCCTCGCGACGTCGGCCTGCCGGTCTCCATCGACGATTCGGTCTCAGGGCGCGCCCTGCGGCGCCGCGAGGCGCTGGTGATCAACGACGTCGCCGCCGACCCCGACTACAAGCGGATGCTGGGCGGCGACATCCACAGCGAGATCGCGGTGCCGATCCTGATCGGCGCCGACAACGTCGCGATCGGAGTGCTGAACGTCGAGAGCCCCAAGCGCGATGCCTTCGGCGGGGTCTACCAGCTACTGCTCGAACGCTTCTCGAGGAAGGTGACGATGCTCCTGGCGGTGACGAAGCTGCGGACCGACATCGCCGACTCGCTGGAGTCCCACCACGCGGGCGAGTTGATGGTCGCCGTCGGCGACCAGGCCAGCAACATGGTCCACAAGCTGAACAACGTCGTTGGCGCGATGCGGGTCAGGGTGATCGAGATCCAGAAGAACTGCGCGGCGGAGGTGGAGGGAAGCGACTTTCTCAGGGAGTCGCTCGAGCACCTCGTACGAGGTGCCGACGAAACGCTGGAGCTGCCCAAGCGCGTGCAGCGCTTCCTCGCATCCGAGAACGAGCTCAGCGGCTACGACGTCAACGAGTCGATCGAAGCCGCCCTGGCCAACGTCACGATTCCGCCGGCGATCGAGGTCGAGTGCGAGCTGGAGGACGGGATCCCGACGGTCCGCTCCTTCTCCCTCGACGTCGCCGCCGAAAACCTGATTCGCAACGCCGTCGACGCGATGCCGGCAGGGGGGAAACTCCACATAGCGTCTTCGGTGGTCAGCTCGCCCGGGCTTCCCGGCGGCTTGGTCAAGCTCAGCTTTGCTGACACCGGTACCGGGATGTCGGAGGCCACTCGCCGTCGCCTCTTCGAGATCGATTTCACGACCAAGCGCCGCAAGGAGGGCAAGGGGATGGGCGTAGGGCTCTGGTGGGTGCGGCAGTGGGTGCGTCGCTCTGGTGGAGAGATCGAGGTCCGCTCCACCGAGGGTGAGGGGACGAGCTTCGAAATCAAGCTACCGCTGAGCTTTGGCAAAGACGGCGCGCCGATCGAGCAATTCTCAATTCGAAAGGGAGCCTGAGGCTATGTCAATAGGGAACGTGTTGGTTGTTGAGGACGAGCCGGACTGGCAGGGCATCTTCGGACGTAACTCACATCCTGAGCATGGAGGCACCGTCAGGACTGTCGACAGCCTTGCCGAGGCAGCCTCGGCGATAGAGATGATGGCGTTCGCTGTCGCCTTCGTCGACGTCAGGCTCGACGAGAGAGACGACCAGAACACCGACGGCCTCAAAGTGCTCGAGCTACTTCGCCGCTCGCGCGACCACACCAGCGCGATCATGCTGACCAGCTACGGGACCGTTGGGATCACCCGCGATGCGCTGAAGGAGTTCGATGCCTATGAGGCGATGGACAAGGCCGAAGTCGATCCCGAGACGATCGAAGCGCTGGTGGCCAGGGGAACCGTCGATTGCAACAACGCAACGAGGATCGAGGCCGTCGCCGCGGCCGACGTCCTGCGCGGCCGCAGGCCGGTCATGGAGTGGGAGTCAGAAATGCTCGAGGTGACTAGCGGGAAAGGAGGGGCCGACGGCCTCTACAGGCTGCTCGACACCTTGGCCGGGCCTTTCTTGCCATTGGTCTACGGCATCGAGCCTGACCTGATGAAAAAGCACTACGCATCGTCTCTAGCGATAGGGACCTTCTGGAGTAGAGCGACCGGGCAGGCGGTTCTTGTTGCGATCGGCGAAGAGCAGAATCTCGCTGCCGCCCTCGACGGAGACGGCCTGGCCGAGTGGGTCGGTGAGCCCCTCGGGGAGACGCTGAAGCAGCGCGAGAAGGGCGGCCTGGCGGGAATCGTCAAGGCCATGCCAAGCAGAGACCGTTCGAGCTTTACCTAGCGACAGCTGGTATGGAACCGGTGCCCACCGCGCTCGTGGTCGACGATGACAGCGAGTGGCTTCGAATTCTAAGCGACGAGTTACTGCGCGCCGGGTTCAAAATCGACTGGGCATCGAGCAGGGAAGGGGCCTTGCGCAAGATCGCCGAACCTCTCTTCGCCTACGACGTCGTCTTCCTCGACCCCAACCTCGACGAGAGCCTTGGCGGCATCTCGGGGCTTGCGGTGGCGGAACGACTCGCGGACCGCGACCCAGGTGCCGACGTTGTCCTCATCAGCGGCTACGCATCTCCCGCTGAGCTCTCGGCGCAGTACGCCGCCACCGACGTCAGGGTCCTCAGGATCTTCGCCAAGGACTCCTTTGAGGTGTCCACATTTCAGAAGTTGGTGCTCGATCTCAGGGGTGTCGATCGGGCCAGCGAAGCGCTGTTCAGGTGCGACCTTAAGTCGCTGCTCGCAAGCTGGGAGTTGGTCAAGGCCGCGACTACCAGTTCGGACAAAGGGGAGGCACTGGAGGACTTCGCGATCGAGATGCTCTCCGGGATATCGCTGCTCGAGCTGGCGGAACGGCGGATGCGCACACAGACTAGCGAGATCGACGCCGTCTTCCACGTCAATGCTGCGGCTGGCACCTTGTGCCAGGAGTGGGGAGGCCACCTCCTGGTCGAGTGTCGTAATCGTGAGGAGAAGTTCGACGCGGCGGCGGTGAAGGTCTTCGGCCAGACCCTCAGGGATGGCGACGCCAAGATCGGAATCGTGGTCTCAATGGCGGGCATCACAGGCAGCGCGGGCCGCGACGCTCAAGGACAGATCGGCAACATCTTTCACCAAGACCATTGCGTCATCATCGTGCTTGATGAAATCGACCTTCTCGCCGTTCTCGGGGGTCAAAACCTTTACGAGATGCTTCGCGAGCGCGACATGGCAGTCAGGCTCGCTAAGTAGTTGGTTGGTGCCAAGCTCCGAATAGGCGAGGCCCGTCTTCGACTTCCTTTGACGCTGCCGCGGCTGTGGCATCGCCTCCTCTGCTCCCGCTCAGGCGGGGATGAACTCCGCCGAGCCGTGCCTCATCCATCGGTTCGTTCCGCCAACCATCGCCGCGAGCCGCCCCCTCGATCCTCGCACGCTGCGCGTGCATGGGGAACACCGGCCCCCTGGGCTTGATCAACGCCGGTAATGGCGCCGCCATCCTCGAGAGCCACAAGGCCAAAGCCACCTGCGGCCCAGATGGTGGCATCGGCTCACTGGGGATCGTCGTCCCGTCCGCGTTGGCGGCAGGGACGCAAGGGACGATCAAGCTGACACCCCAGCTTGGTGAACCCCAGGAGCCCCGCGCCAGCATGATCTATATGGTCGAGGTTGCTTACCACGCCTACGGAGACGATTCATGTGTTTGGTCGCTGGTCTTCAGCGCTCGCTACTTCAGCGAGAATCACTGGGTGATCCAGGTCCAAGAGACCTAATGGCCAGCCGCGACGCCGCGCGTCATTGAATCCTCCAAAGCGTCTACCGCGCCGACCACGACTGCCGACCCGACGACCGCGATCGGTTGGCGAAGAGCGGGGCGGGTACGGGAGATGCGTTCTCTTGGATCGTAAAAGCGCATGCGGCAAAACCTGCTGGTTCAGTGAGGTAAATGGCTCGCAAGCATCACACAGTGTGGTAGAGCGGCGTATCATGTAACGGCCGATGGATCAGGACTTTGACTGGGACAAGCCGCTCGACCATCGGCAGGGCGCTCCAACCAACCTGCTCGGCATCGACGTCTTCTATGACTTGGACTGGGCCAAGGTGGTAGGACACTCGCAGACGCAGTTCCACTACGGCCAGTGCCTGGCCCGGCGTGTGTTCAAGGATTGTCCGGAGGACAAGGTCCCTGCTCTGCTGCTGACCGACCGCGACGAGTTCGACCAGAGCGCCTTCGACGACAGCGAATTCTACGTGGTCGTGGTGAACCTGCCGCGCTACCTCGAACTCGCCCGCGCCGACGCCTCGGCTGCCTACTTCGGCGACTCGATCGGGGCGGGCCTCACCAGGATGAAGCAGGTGGAGGCGATCGCCCAGATGTCGGCGGCCGAGATCCGCGCCTTCCTCGACCTGAAGCTGACCCCCAAACGGGTGGCCGACTGGGCGAAGGGCGATGCCGGGCGTCTCGAGGACCTCCGCGAGATCCTCGGCGCCCGGGTCGAGGACGAGGAGCAGGCGGGTGTGGCCGAAACGGTGGAGGCTTTGCGGGCGCTCGATGACCTCGGGGCCGAGGAGGTGGAGCAGCTGAAGACGCTGCTCTCCGATCCAGACAGGCGCCTCCTGGTCGACTTCATCAACGACAACGATCTGCTTTCGGCCGACCTGATGAGGAGTGTCGACTACCACCGCCGCTGCAAGGCGGTCGAGGAGCTCGAGGGGATGCTCGCCGAAGACCTGACCGAGGCCCCCTGGCAGCGCTGGTTCGAGCAGAACGATTGTGTCTCAGGATGGGGATGTCGTCCGCATGGGCGAAGAGGCTCTCCCGCATCCGGTGGTCTGACTCGCAGAAACGAATGCCCGGGATCCGGTCTGCCCCAGCTGGGGCAGACCGGATCGACAAGTGGCCTTCACTCGACTCGTCGACCGCCGGGCGCGGGCGGGCCGGCGATCGTGACTTCATAGGAGTGTTGCGCCAATGCATCGACACAGTCTCGTCCGCTCGCCGGCCGGCCTCGACCATAACCACCAACAAGGAGGCCATCCCGATGATCCTCGGCGTCGACGTCCACAAGCACACCCACACCGCCGCTCTGCTCGAGCCACCCAGCGGCGAGATCTCGACCCTGACGTTCGCCAACAGCGCCGACGGTATCGCCCGGCTGCGCGACTGGCTCGCCGAGCATGGTGGCGAGGGCGCCGTGGTCGGCATCGAGAATGCAGCCGGCTACGGCCGGCTGCTGGCCGCGGCGCTGATCGCCGCCGGCCACGAGGTCCTCACCGTCCCCTCCTGGCGCACCCACCGCGACCGTGACCTCGTCGGTCCGGGCAAGAGCGACGCCGGTGACGCCACCGCGATCGCCGAGGTCGTGCTGCGCAAGCGCTCGGAGCTGGGGCCGGCCGCCGAGCCCGAGATGGTGCGGGCGATGGCGCTCCTGGAGGCGCTCCGCCGTCAGTCTGTCGCCCAGCGCACCCAGGCGATCCAGCGCCTGCGGGCGATCTGGACCCAGGTCGACCCGGAGGCTGAGCGGGAGGTCCTCCATCTCCACCGTCAACGCCCGCTGCGCAGGCTGCGCCGCATCAGCCTCGGCGGCGGTCTGGCCGAGCGGGCCGCCGCCCGCTGCGTCCGCGAGCTTGCTCGCGAGATCGCCACCCTGAACGATCGCATCGGCGAGCTCGAGACGGAGATGGCGGCGCTGCTGGCCGAGCACGGCAACCCGCTGGCAGATCTCCCCGGCGCCGGGCCGCAGGTCGCCGCCGCGGTGGTGGCCCATGCCGGCGACGTGCGGCGCTTTCGCAGCCAGGCCGCCTTCGCGCGCTTCTGCGGCGTCGCCCCGATCCCATGCGGGTCCGGACAGAGCGACGGTCGTCATCGCCTCCACCGCGGCGGCAACCGCCAGATGAACGCGGCGCTGCACCGAATCGCGATCGTCCAAGCCCGCGTATCGCCCCAGGCGAAAGCGTTCCTCGCTCGCAAGCGCGACGAGGGTAAGACCGCGCGAGAGGCACGGCGGGCACTGAAGCGCCACCTCGCAAACGTCGTCTTCAGACGCCTCGTCGAGTGGGCCCCCGACGCGCTCGATCCGGCTTCGACTTGACATAGGAGAGTCGGGTGCTCGGCACTGAGTTCGTCCAGTTGCTCGAAGAGCGCTCGATCGACGTCAAGCACATCGCCGACTACCTGATGGAAGCCTACGACGGCTTCCTCGACCTGGTCGAGATCAAGCGCCCGGAAGGCAAACTCAAGTTCTGGGCCGATGCGAAGGACCATGGCAACTACGTTCCACACACGGAGCTGATCAAGGCGATAACCCAGGCGTCGCGCTACATCCTCGAGGTCGAGCGCAAATCCAACGACCTGGAGTTCCTCGAACGGATTGGCGGCGTCAAGGCGATCAAGCCGCGCTGCGTCTTGATCTATGGTAGATCCGCGAAGTGGAACGCCAAGCAGCGCGAAAGCTACCGAGTGCTGAACGCCAGCTATTACAACCTGACGATCATGACCTTCGACCACGTCCTGGCACGTGCGAAGCGGATTTTGGACCTGGCGGCGGAGGCGGCTCCAGGCGATTAGACCGGCAACTTCTCGCCGTCGCTCAACTTCTTGCGCAGCTCATGGCAGAGGTGGCCGACGTGAAGGGTGAGGACGGCGAGTCCGACGGTGACGAGGAGAAGCGCCGCTTCGATCGGGTCGTAGTAGCTAAACGCTCCGAGGCCGCGATCAGCGAAAGAGTCGATCGTTGTGGCGCAGATCGAAATCGCTTCGGGAGCGAAGACGGCGGTGGCGAGGCCGGAGGCGACCGCCAGCGGGTAGGCGCGGCCGCGCAGGATGCCTCGTACCTGCGCAAGGGGCTTAATGGCATCGTCCTTCCGGTTCGGGAGTGGAAGGATTCTCGCCTCCTCAATGCTCGAGTACCAGACGCCGTAGAGAACAGCCAGGGCGGCAAGCAGGAGGCTCGCCGCTGAGAGCAGGTCGGCTGGGCTCGGTCCGGTGCTCAACCGTCGAGTCCGAGCGCGCCTCGCAACGCGGTGCGCGTCGAGGGTTTGATGACGTAGGAGGAGGCCGTTCCCTTCCGCAGCGAGATCCGCGCGAGCGTGCCATCACGCTGGGCGACCACGCGGTTGAGCGCCTCGACGATGTTCTCCGAGGACACCGTGACATACCAATCGTCGCCGTCCGCGGCGTTCTTGTCCTGGGCGGCGGCTTCGAGCGTTGCTTTCATCGAAGTGTTGAGGACATCGGTCAGCTCGTACTGATACTTCGACATGACCGACCTGATCAGGCTGCGGCTCTGGGTCTCGGTCGTCTGAAAGAGGTCGGAAACCTCCTGCTCGGTCGGCAGCCGTTTGAAGACTTCGCGCATCAAGAGGAACAGCCGGTACTCACGGATATCAGAGCCGCGGGTGAAGACCTTGCGTCCCAAGAACATCTCCACGTACTCGGTCGCCGCGGCGCGAGCGTATGGCTCGAGCGCTGCCTCGAGCTCATCCAGGGCACATTCGAGGATCTCGGCCAGCTTGGCACCGTCAGCGCCTCCGACCGGCGTTTCAAAGCTGATGCTCATTGGTTATCCGGCTGCCTTTTCCGATCGCCTACGGCTGCCCCGGCGGGTGTCCGGCTTCATGCCGGTCGCGCTCGAGTAAAACGATCTTCTGCTGCAGGTCGCTCAGCCCCACCTCTTTCCTGCCCGCCACCGCAGCCTGGTGCAGGGCCCGCGCCCGTCCGGCGTGGCGGTGCGCCGCCCACTCCGCCAGCGCCCGGCGGTTCGGCGCCCGCCGCGGCTCGCTTCGGGTCAGCAGGCCGCCGAGGTCGTTCGCACTCGCGACCCGCTTGCCCATGTAGTGCGGGTGGCCCTCCTCGAGCCAGTGGATCACCTCGCCGGCGCCCGAGCGCTGCTCGAGCTCGGTCGGGCAGAAGCGCTCCAGCACGGTCTTGATGATCGAGGTGTGGTCGAAGCGCACCTTGCCGACCGAGGCCGCCTCGACCCAGGGCGAGACGACCAGGGCCGGGACCCGGATCCCGTAGCGGCCGAATTCCTGCGGATCGTCGTCGGGTGCCTCGGGCGGCTGTACATGGTCGTGGAAGCCACCGTGCTCGTCGTAGACCACGAGCAGCAGGGTCTGGTCCCACTTCGGGCCCGAGGCGAGGGCGTTGTAGACGAGGAAGACCAGCTCCTGGCCGTCTTTGACGTCGGAGGGCGGATGGTCGTCGTTGGAGGGCGAGCCGACCAGGTTCATGTCCTTGAAGTTGGGGTCGATCCAGGAGAACGGCGGCAGCGTCCCGGCCCGCGCCTCCTCGATGAAGCTGGGCGCGTTCTCGTCGATGAAGGGCAGCTCCTCGGCCTCGGTCTTGATCCCGAGCTTCAGCCGGTCTACCCAGCGGAAGTGCTCGTGGTGACCCAGCCCGTACTCGCCGACGTCGACCGCCCGCAGGCTGCCGATGTCATAGGAGTACCAGCGCCAGTCGACCCCGGCGGCGTCGAGGTGGCGGATGAAGGAGGGCTTGTCGTAGACCGGCGGCTGCGGGTGGGGCCGGTCGTCGCGACTGCCGTCGGCCTGGCCGGCGACGGCGTAGAGGCGGTTCGGCCAGGTCGCGCCGGGGACCGAGCTGTGCCAGGCGTCGCAGACGCAGAAGTGGGCCGCGAGGTGGTCGTAGACCGGCACCTGCTCGGCGCCGAAGTAGCCCATCACCAGGCCGGGGTCCGGATGCTCGACTCCGCGCCCGGCCAGGGTCTCCCCGTAGCTGGCGGCGAAGCCGTCCATCGCGCCGCCGTTGATCTGATGGTCGGTCGCTTTGGCGGAGTGATTGGGGTCCCACTTTTCGCTCGGCACCTTGGTCGCCTCGAGCCGGTGGACCGGGTAGTCGCGTTCGGCGTAGGAGTTCGCCATCCCTGCCCGCAGGCCGTCGATGTCTGAGCGGCCGCCTTCCAGCGAGAGGTAGCCGAGCATGTGATCGAAGGAGCGGTTCTCGAGCATCAAGACGACGACGTGCTCGATCTGGTCGATCCCGGCCGTCTCGTTCATTTGGTCTTCGGCGGCAACAGGTTCGTCGCGATCGAGTCGAGCGTCGGCACGATCAGCGCCGCCAACGCCAGGGCGAAGGTCTGCTTGGTCTCGATATCGGTGCCGTTGATCCCGACCTTTTCGCCGAACGGGGCGATGATCGCCGCCGCCCAGAAGCCAAAGGCGATCACCGACAGGACGTAGAAGTACCAGCGTGGCGGCGGCGTTGCCGGGGTCGCCAGGGCGGTGCCGAACAGGTAGCCGACGTTGAGTAGCGCTCCCAGGATCACCACGACAATCACCCCGGCGCCGCCCGGCTTGATCGCCGCGAAGGCGAGCGTCGTCAGGGTCACCATCTCGGCAGGGACGTACTTGGCGATCTTGGCGAGGAAGTCGTCGTTTTCGGCTGGCGGCGCGGCGGCAGCTGGTGCCGCCTCCGGGGCGGGGTGCTCACGCGCCTGGTCCAGGAGGTTGGCCCGCTCTTTGACGCCGAGCGGGTGTTCCTCGTGCTGTTGGCGCTCGGAGATCAGCTCCGCGTAGCGGCTGCTGACGCGCGCCGGTTCGTAGTTGATACCTCGTCCCACCTCGCCCCCTTAGTTCGATTTCCCCGCCGCTTCGGCCATCTGCTTCAGCATCACGTCGTGGTCGAGGTCGATCACCGCCCGCGCCTCGGCGCAGGCGATCGGGTCGCGGCTCAGGGTCAGCTGGTTGTCCTGGTCGATCTCGCCGCCGAAGGACCAGTTGGTCGAGCCGGTGACGAGGTAGAGGCCGTCGACGACGAGGAGCTTGTCGTGGCTGATCGCCTTCTTTTCGGAGCGGCCGATCGCGATCGAGTTCCCCGGCAGGTCGTTTCGCAGCAGTTCGAGAAGTTCTTTCTCGATCTTCACCCCGGCCTCGCTCGAGTCGAGCGACAGCGTGACCAGCATCTGCGGGTTTTCGGCGTGGTGGCGCAGAATCGCGACCAGCTGGCCGTCGTCAAAGCCGTACATGTTGATCGCCACGGAGGCCTTTGCCTGAAGGAGGGTCCAGAGCAGGACCTGGTGGACGCCGGTGTCGCGGGGGGCGTAGAAGGTGAGGTAGTCGCGGTCGTAGCCGTGGGGGAAGGACTGCGCTGCCTTGAAGCGGCCGAGCTCGGTGAACTCGAGCGCCGACAACGCGGCAAGCGAAAGCCCACCGAGCTCCTCGCGCTCCTTGGTCATGTCGAGCGGCGACTCCCAGGCCGCAAAGGAGCTAGGCATAGGTGACCAGTCGCATCGCGCTGAAGCGCAGGATGTCGGCGAGCTCGGCATGCTCATCTCCTGGCACGATCGCGAGCACCGACACCGGTAGGTGCTCTGCGTCGTGGACGCGCCGCAGGGTCTCGCCGATGTCGACCGTCTTCGTCTGCCGGGTCAGCGCGTGTGGTGGGCGGCTGTCGAAGGCGTCCTTAGGCTGGGTGGGCACGTCGCAGTGCCCGACGTCGCCGACGCAACCGCCGTGCCCGAAGATGACGAAGGAGCCGGCGAAGCCGTGCTCGGGGTCGAGCGGGGTATCGGCGTTCACGCCGTCGGTCGCGAGGAAGACGGCGGCCTCGAATGAGCGCCCGCTGTGGTCGACGTCATAGAAGACCAACTGGGCGGAGTCGAATTCGCCGGCGCGGATCGCGGGCGAGAGCGGGATCGGTGGGGAGTCGAAGCGTTCCATCGCTAGGGGTGCACCTGGGCGATCGAGACCGAGTAGTCATAGCCGAGCGCGGTGGGATCGAGGACGGCACCGGCAGTGAGGTTGAACGGCGTCATCACTTTGCCTCGCAGCGTTTCGGGGAAGCTCGTCCCCGGATGGTTCAGCTGCCAGATCCGCCAGAGGCGGTCGATCATGCAGTGGTGGGCGTAGAAGATCGGGTCGAAGGCGGCGAACGGAAGGTTTCCCATGTGGCCGCCGACCCACATGTGGACGTTGTTGTGGTTGTCCTCGAGTTCACTGCGGAACTGCCCGTAGTCCTTGTAGGAGAGGGTTCGTTTGACTTCGGCTTCACTCGGCAGGCGGGTGCCGGGTCGGCCGGGCTGTCTGACGGTGTGGTCCAGGCGCGCGAGCTCGATGGTTTCCCCTTCGCGTGAGCGTTCGCCCTGTTGTCGGGCCAGCGGATCGATCTGGGCCGAATAGAGGGGGTTCGGCGATCCGTCGGCCAGGGTCGCTTCGGCGTAGGCGGCCGGCACCTCGCGCGTCTTCGTCCAGTCCCACCAGGGCAGCATCACGTCGTGGCCGGTGTCGCGGAGGGCCTGCTCGAAGCGGAGCAGGTAGGCGCGGTGCCAGGGAAGGAAGGCGGGATGGCCGTGGGCGATTTCACACTCCGAGGGCAACGGCAGGCCGTGCCAGCCGGCGAGGTGCTCGTAGCCGCGATTGTCGCCGATCGCCTGCAGCGCCCGAAACGCGGCCCGCAGCTCGGCGAGTTGACCTGGGCTCATCTCGGTGATGCTCGGCCGGTGCCTCACCGGCACTGCCTGTCGTTGCGCGCTCGGCGCCCCGGTAGCCATCAGCCTCTCCGCCTCGAGCGTGAGGGCCCGCGGGCGCTGGCGACGCGACGGCGTCCAGCTCGCATCCGTTCGCGCAGCTTCAGCGTGGCGACGCCGCCGCCGGCGACGAGGACCGGGCCGAAGCTGAGCGCGGTCTCCTCCACCGGGATTCCTGCGACGTGGGCGACCAACATTTCGCCACCCTCTCAGATCGCCTTCGCGGACGCAAGACAATCTTAGTGATACATCGTGTTCTAGTAAAGTATCCGCTTGTTCTCAGGGTTCCCCGGCCGCACCTCCGCTCGGGGCTTAGAGAGATATGGCAAGAAGAACTTTCGGCTGATGGTTGGCCAACCTGGCCAACCACTGGTATCCTGGCCTGATGAGCAACAGCTTCTCGATCGGCGAAGCGAAGACCAACCTCTCCAAGCTCGTCGCGCTGGCGGAGCGTGGTGAGCGGGTGGAGCTGCGCCGGGGTAAGCAGCCGGTCGCCCAGCTGGTGGCGCTGCCCCGGCCGGGCGCCGAACGGCGCAAGCCCGGCGCCCTGGCTGGCCGGATCACGATCGGCGAGGACTTCGACGCACTGCCCGCCGACGTCGAGCGGGCGCTCAGCATACGCGACTGACGTGACCGAGTGCGGCTGCTGGTCGACACGCACGCGGCGCTGTGGTGGCTGAACGACGACCGGCAGCTCTCCGCGGCGGCGCGCGACGCGCTGGCCGGCGCGGAGGAACCGCTGCTGGGCGCCGGCACGCTGTTCGAGGTCTCGATCAAGGCCTCGTTGGGCAAGCTCGAGGCCCCGGTCGAGTGGGCCGAGGAGCTCTTGGCTGAGGGCTTTGCGCTGCTGCCGATCTCCCACGCCCACGCCCATGCCTATCGCGCCCTGCCCTACGTGGAGGTGGGCGGCAAGGCGCTGCGCGACCCCTTCGACCGCCTGCTCGTCTGCCAGGCCGAGGTGGAGGGAGTCCCGATCGTCACCCGCGACCCGGAGATCATCGCCCACGGTGGGGCGACGATTTGGTGAACGGCGCGGGGCCGGGGCCTGGCGCGGCGCGTTCATTCGGGCCGAAGGCGCGGTCTTGACTGAAACCGCGGCGAACTATTTGTAGACGCCACGCTCCTAACCCCTGATACGTCCCCCAAGGCCCGACCGTCAGCCGCGAATTGCCTTTCTGCACACACATGCTTCCTTGTATTCAGAAACACGACCGTCTAGGATTTCGCCCTGGCCAGGGAGGCGACTTGGGATGCTCTGAGGGTCTCGATTCGGCCCCGTGGGTTGGAGCGGGTTGCCTCGCTCGGACTTTTTTAGCCCAATGAGGTGACGCACTACAGACCAGAAATCAGCCCGTATGTCTCGGACTAGGCCTCGCTCAGGCGCGCGCTCCGCGTCCTTGCCATTCTCGATCCGCCGTCCCCGCCTGGTTCTGGGACTTGCGGCCGTGGCCGTCATCGCCCTCGGCATTCTCGGCCTGCACGTCGAAAACAGCCTCAAGCCGACCTCCCTCGACGTCGCCGGAACCCAGTCCACCCAGGCCGGCGAATCGCTGCACCACTACTTCGGCGAATCGGCGCCCTTCGCGATCCTCCTGCAGGGTCCCTCGGCGTCTCTCGAACGCCAGGGGCCGGCGCTGATTCGGGCTCTGCGCAGAGAACCGAACGCCACCACCATCTCCCCCTGGAACAAGGGCAGCGTCTCCCGCCTGCGGCCGGGACCGAACAAGGCTCTGATCCTGGTCGACTTTCACGTCGGCCTCGAAACCGCGGTCAACCACACCGTCCCGCAGCTGAACGAATTGCTCCAAGCCAAGATTCGCCCGCCGCTTCGCGCCACCCAGACCGGCTACGCGAGTCTCTCCAGGGCGATCCAGGACGAATCGATCTCGACCTCTGAGCGCAGCGAGCTGATCGCCCTGCCGATCCTCCTCGTCGTTCTGCTGCTCGTCTTTCGCTCCCCGATCGCCGCTCTGATCCCACTCTCCTTCGGGGCGATCACCGTGATCGCCTCCCGCGGCGTTCTCACCGTCGCCGCCAAGTGGCTCTCGATCGACGCCTTCGCGCTCACCGTCTCGACCATGATGGGACTGGCCCTCGGGGTGGACTACGCCCTGTTGATGGTCTCGCGCTATCGCGAGGAGCTCGCAGGTGGCGCCGAGCCACGTCTGGCGGCGGCCACCACCCGGCGCACCGCCGGGCGCACCATCCTCTTCGCCGGCTCGACCCTGTTCCTCGCGATGATCGTCTCGATCCCGATTCTGCCGGGGGCGCTGCTCGTCTCCCTCGCGGGCACCGTGATCATCGTCGTCTTGATCAGCGTCGGCGTCGCGACCCTGGTCGCCCCCGCCGTGCTGGCGCTGGTCGGCACCAACGTCGATCGCTGGCGCATCGGCTCCGCTCCGGGTGGGAGCTCGCGGTTGATGAGGATCGTCAGCGCCTGCCTGCGACGACCGCTCGCGGCGACGATGATCATCGGCGCCATCGTGCTGCTCCTGATTACCCCCGCAATCGGCCTCAAGACCGGCCCCCCCTCGCCGCAGCAACTGCCGACCGACAGCGTCCCCCGTCAAGACGCCGAAGAAATCGACGCGGTCGCCGGGCCCGGCTGGGAGGCGCCATTCATCCTCGTCGCCTCCACTCCGCGGGGGCCGATCACCGGTGAACCCCGCCTCGCCGAGCTCTCCCGCTGGCAGCGAAAGCTCGCCTCCGACCCCGGCGTTCAGCTCGTCATCGGACCCGCCCAGGTCGCAAAGCAGGTAAGGCCCTTGCAGCGCTCGACCGGTGAGCTAGCCAAAAACGGCCCCAGGAAGGGCCAGCTCGGAGAACTGAACCGCCTCGGCCCCAAGCTCTCCCAGGCCGAAGGGGGGGTGGCGATGATCCGCTCTGGCCTCACCGACGCCGCCGCCGGCGCCGGGCTCCTCGGCACCGGTTCCGGCAACGCCGAAACGGGGGCCTCGGCGATCGCCTCCGGCCTCGAACGCGCTCGCGCCGGCGGCGAACGCGCGCTCACCGCCATCGACCGCATGGTTAAAGGCTCCGGCAAGATCGCCAGCGGACAGGGCGAAGCCAAGGTGGGGGCGTTCTCGCTCAAGCTCGGGCTCACCGCCCTTCTCAAGGATCTGCGCCCCAACGGGCTCGGGCGAGCGCGGCGCCTGCGCGACATGCTGCAGACCGCCGCGGCGACCGATCCCGCGCTCGCCCCCGCCGTGGCGGAAGCCAGGAGATTGGTCGAGCATCTGGCGATCAGCCGCAACGAAGTCCGTCACCTGCGCGGTGAATCCCAGCGCCTGCACACTGGCGAGTCGAAACTGGCGGCGGGCAGCACGACCCTTCACAAGGGGGCCCAGCGGCTCGCGGGTGCCGCCGCGGGACTGCCCGTCGGCCTCGGCAAGCTGAGCGCCGGCGCCGATCGCCTCGTCGCCGGCCTCGCCGCTCTGCGCGGTGGCGCCGGCAAGCTGCAACGGCATCTCAGCGAAGGCTCCCGCCGCGCCTATCCGCTGCAGAGCGGCCTGCGCCACGCGGCGGTCAAGGTCAGCGCCGGGGCCGGCGCGCTCAATCATCAGGTCGGCACCCTGCACCACCGCTCCCCCGGACTGTTCGACTCCGGCTACTTCGTGCTCTCGGCCCTCGACGGAGCGCCGCCGGGGCAGCGCCAGAAGGCCGCGACGACGATCGACTTGAACCGCGGCGGCCAGGCCGCGGCGATTCTCGTCATCCCCCGCTACACCTTCAACACCCCTGGCTCGATCGCCCTCTACCACCGACTCGAGGCCGACGCCGGGGAACTCACCGGCTCGACCGGGCTCAAGGCGGGGGTCGCCGGTGGCGCCGCGCAGCTGACCGACTATGCCGAAGTCACCCGGGCGGCGATCCCGATCGTCGTCGTCGCCATCACCTTCGCCACCTTCCTGATCATGGTCGTCGTCCTGCGAGCGCTGCTCCTGGCCGCGCTCGCGGTCGTCCTCAACCTCTCCACCGTCGGCGTCGCCTTCGGGGTGCTGACCCTGCTCTTCCACGTCCCCGCCGGCTACCCCCTCGGTGGTCACACCTATGTCGATGCGGTCGGCGCGACGATGATCTTCGGTGTCATCTTCGGCCTCTCGATCGACTACGCCGTCTTCCTGCTGATGCGGATGCGTGAGAGCTACAACGAGCACGGCGACCATCGCCGGGCGATCTACTTCGGCCTCGAGAAGACCGCGACGGTGATCACCGGAGCCGCGGCGATCATGATGGCCGTCTTCATCGTCTTCGCCGGCGCCCCGATCGCCACCGTCAGCCAGCTCGGCGTCGGCCTCACCGTCGCCGTCCTGCTCGACGCCACCGTGGTCCGGATCGTCCTCTTGCCGGCCTTGATGTTGCTCTTCGGCGACCGCGTCTGGTGGCTGCCCCGGTCCCTGGAGCGAATCCTGCCCGAAATCGACCTACACGGCGAGGCGCCGGTTGCAGAGACTGGTTAACGGCGCGTAGTACGTCCCCGCAGCCGGGCTCCTCAAGCCCCGCCGCCGCTTCACTCATTGCCTTCCTATTTGTAGACGCCAGCCTCGGAATCCAATAAAGTCACGGCGCGCCTGCCGGGAGACGGGCGTCCAAAAGTCTTCAACAGGGCGCCCTCGGGCACTCGGCGGCAGGGAGTCAGTCGATGGCACAGCAGGTCACCTGCATCAACAAGCGCGGCGATCACTACGACCCGCACCAGCGGATCGCCGGGATCGGCGGCAGCGACTGGAGGCTCGAGGAGGCCGCGGCGATCGACCGGGTCAAGGCCGACCTCAACGCGTTCTACGTCGAGACCCCCGACGGCACCGCCTTCCTCGTCCTGCGCACCCATCAGGGCCGCGACTACCTGACCACCGAGGCCGACGGGATCGTCCCCGACAACCTCCTCGCCCTGCCTGAGTGCGCTTGAGCACCGGCACCGCCTCTGCCGACCCGACCGCCGTGGCCGCCGACCCCGATCAAACCGCCTACGGCTTCGCCAGAGCGCTGCTCGGCGACGACGCCGCCGCCGCTGCCGCCTACTTCGCCACCGAGGCGCGCCTGATGACCGCCGACGGCACCGAGGTCTCGGGCGCCGCTGCGATCAAGGAGGTGCTCGGCCAGATCGCCAGCTCCGAGGTGCAGCTTGAGATCAGGCTGGGTCGCACCCTGCTCGCCGGCCCCGTCGCGCTCAGCACCCAGTACTGGCGGCGCACCGGCGCCGGCGGGGCCGAGCCCTTCGAGCGCTCGAACACCGCCAGCCTGGTCCTCCAGCGCGAGGGCGGGCGCTGGGCGATCCTGATCGCCTCCCCCTGGGGCTAGGGCGAAATGGCCGCGCCCTACTCTGAGCACCGCCTACCCAGCGGTCGCCATGGGCTGGCGCCCGAGCTCGTCGCCTCCAACCAGCGCTGGCGCCTGCTCGGCGCCGGCGCGGCGATTTTCGCCGAGTACGGCTACACCGCCACCACCTCGCGCCTGATCGCCCGCCGCGCCGCCGTCTCCTCGAGCACCTTCTACGAGCGTTTCGACGGCGTCCCGGCCCTGCTTCGAGCCTGCTTTGAGGTTGCGGCCCGCTCGCTGCTCGAGGTCCTCCCGAGCGCCTGCGCGGCGCCGGCGACTCGGGTCCAGGGCACCGAGCTCGCGCTCGACGCCGCGCTCGGCTTCGCCGCCACCGAGCCGGAGCTGGTCAGTCTGCTCGGCCTCGAGCTGGC
>OLLT01000377.1_pt1 | contig 20535 bp, 27 predicted proteins | sample 1604621 | NCBI WGS metagenome assembly OLLT01 (sample SAMEA104055725, study PRJEB20765) | soil metagenome | biome: Arctic tundra; feature: Polygonal ground; material: soil | place: USA | collected 2011-09 | depth 0-0.5 m | reverse complement strand
GCTTGACCGGCGCCGGCAGAATCGAGACGAGGAAGTTGTAGGCGAGGTCCTCGCGGGTCTCCGGGGTGGCGATTCGCATCGTGAGCTCGGCGGTCGAGGGGGCCTTCGGACTCGAAGAGATGGACAAAACGGTCGAAAAGGCGGTGGCGGAATGAGCGACAAGGCGGCAGCTGACAACACCGCATTGCTGGAGTCCTTCGCCGAGGAGGCGCGCCGCCGCTGCGACGTGATCGCCGCCGGTCTCGCCACCGCGACGACCGACTTCGAGACGATGCGCGCCGAAGCCCACGCCCTCCGCGGCACCGCCGGCGTCGTCGGCCTCCGCCGCCTCTCCGAGCTGGCGGGGCTGATGGAGTCCGACCTCGCCGAAGCGAAGAAGACCGGCGTCATCCGCGGTGGCCGCGACCACCAGATCGCCGACGCCGCCAAGGCTCTCGCCGACGGCGCCGCCGCCGCCGCCAAGGGCGAGGAAGAGCCCCCCGACGTCGGCCGCTCCCTCGCCCAGCTCTTCAGCGCCTGACCCCGACATCTCGCGCTAGGCTCGCCCTATCCGGGGCGGTAGCTCAGTTGGTCAGAGCACGGGACTCATAATCCCTTGGTCGCTGGTTCGAGTCCAGCCCGCCCCACTACGAAAGCCCCGCTAATCGCGGGGTTTTCGTTTTTCCGGGGCCGCCAGGTTCCCCGCCGTGCCTCCACGGTGCCTCCAAAACTGCATCCGAATGTCCCCGTGATCGAGCAGGCGCCGCCTTTCGGGGCGGCGCTTTTGACGGACGGTCACTCGGCCTGAGTCCCGTTGCTGTCTATATTCTTGACGCAATGGCCCGCCGTCGACAGGTGCAACCCGAGGCCGCCCGAAAGCTCGCTCGGGCGGCTGGCCAAGTCCGAACGGCCGAGCGGAAGCTCGCCAGGGAGATACTCGCTGCGCACGATGGCGGCAACAGCCTCCGCACGATGGCGGTCGCGACGGGGCTCTCGCACGAGACGGTGCGCGCGATCCTTGAGCGCGAGCGGAAGCGGGTCGCCGCCGCCCGAGCTCAGCTTGAGCGCGAGCCCGCGGTCCTCTCTGCCACGGGGCGCGAGCGTGAGGAAGCACGCCGGCGCCAGATTGCGCGCAGCCTTCCCGTCAAGAATCCTGACGCTTAGGCTGCGAGGGACCGGCTCTCCTCGAGCAGCCGTTCCGCGTAATCAGTGAGCGTTCCGCCCGGTCGGCCTGGACCGCGGCCAGCCAGGAGCCCGCGATTGCGGGCCTCGTGCAGCTGCTTCGCAATGTGGCCCGCCGAAAGGGAGCGATTCTCCGCGAGCGCCCTGCGCGGTGCGCGCGTCCCGTTGCCGCACAAGACGACGTAGTCCCGCGATAAGGCGGCCAATTCGTCGTCAGACGGTGTGGCCCGGCGAGTTCTCGCTTCGACGACTTTGGCGTCTATGTCGAACTCGCGGAATATTCGGGTGAAGAACCCCTCGGCGTCCTTCTCGTTAAGCAGTTCCTGCCAATCGGCTTGCACCCGCTTGAGGACCGCCTCCGTGTGGATGACCCGCAGAAGCGTCGCCGGCACCCCGCCGGCCGGTGTGGGCCCAGCCTGGGGAGGGCCGGGCCGAGCATTCGTGTCGTAGGGAACCACCCGCATCTCGGCGATAACGAAGCGGCCGTCCTGCGGCTCCAACCGGTACGCCGCCACCCAGCGCGGGTCCTCGGGGAGGCGAAGCGTGGCCCAGATGGCCCGCAGAATCTGGCCACCGGGATAGGCGAGCCGCCGATCGAAAGTGAAGGTCACCGTTCCGACTTCCTGACATCCCACGGAACGGTGCTCGGGGGCCTCCATGCTGGCTTCCGATGAATGCAAGTTCTCCGACATATCCACAGCCTAAAGATCGAGGGCGACATCCTCTCGCCATCTATCGCTACGCGAGGGGCCTCACGCAGGAGCAGCTCGCCTCTCTCTCGGGCCTGAGCGCCCGCACCATCGGCGCAATTGAGGGGCGCGAGTGGTCCCCGCGAGCGCCCACCATGGCCGTCCTGGCCGCTGCGCTCTACGTGGATGTTGAAGAGTTGTTCCAAGACGACAACGGCGCCCCGTCAGGCGCCGAAGTCAAGACGCCGGCCACCGGAGGCCGACATGGCGCAGGTTAGACCGCCCGGCGGCGCTGAGCCGCACACAACTTCCGGCGTTGACAAAACGCCCACGCGAAAGAGGAACCGGCAAGGCTCCGGGCGTCGCGCCCGCCGGCTGATCGAGGCCAAGGCCCGCGAGCGTCAAGCCGCGTGGGCCGAGCGCAACCACCCCAACGACACCGAGCGCCTCACCACCGAGCTCAACGGCGCGGCGCATGTTCTCCACCCTGAAGGCCTTTTCGCCGAGATTCGCCAGCAGCGCGTCGGCGAGGACGGTCAGCGCGACTTCGCGGGTCACTCCGCATCCACCGTCGCGCCGCCCCCGACGCCGCACCTGCGCGATGCGGGCTCGCGAGGCCGGCCTAGTCGCGATCGGCGGTTGGCCTCGTGACCGTGCCTATCCTGCGGCTCTGGCGGCATCCTGAACTCGGGGCGATATCGCCAGCCCTCTGGCGTTTTCTACTGGCCATCGAGCGGGGGGCGGTCCGGTGATTGCCAACTACTCGCCCGCCGCGATGGGCTACTTCGCCGACCACGCGATCTCGTCCGCGCTCGCCGGCCGTCTCGGCGTTGCCGAGCGCGACGGGGGGCTCGTCTTCACGGTCCGCCGCCCCGACGGCGGCAGCTTCCAGCGAGTCCGGCCACTGGGCGGTCGCACGCGGGTGCTCCAGCCGAAGGGCGAGCCGCTGAGGATCTGGTGGCCGGCGAGGCCGCCGGAGTACGTGCCCGTCGTCTTACTGGCCGAGGGGGAGGGGGACGCGCTGGCGGCGCTCACCGCACTGGAGCAGGAGCCGATCGCGGCGCTTCCAGAGTTCGCCGTCGCGTCGCTCCCAGGTGCCTCGATGCCGGTCGAGAGGATCGTCGCGGAATTGCAGCGGATCGAGTGCAAATTTGCATATCTCGCCTTCGATGGCGACGAGCCGGGCCGCAAGCTGGCGCGGCGACTCAGCGCGGCGCTCGACCTCTGCCGCATCCGCTCGATCAGCCTGCCGATCCGCGCGCACCGCGATCTGGCTGACGAACTCGCGGCAGTCCCCGAGTCGCTCCGGGGTCGCCGGCTGGGGTCGCTGCTGCTCAACGCGGAGTCGCCGGCCATCGCCGCGAGGGTGGCGGCATGATGGCGCCGCCGGTGCTGCAGGAGGAGCGCCTCGAGAGTGCCCGCCGCGCGATCCTGGTCGCGATCGAGATGCGGGTCGTGCGACCGAGACTGGTTCTCTACCCGGCCGCCCTGGGCGACACGCTATGTCGCGCCTTCAACGAATTGGGCGGCGCGAAGTCCGATTGCCGTTGGGGCGACAAGGCCGGCGCAACGGCGACGGAACGCCGCGTGCGCCGCCGCCTGGAACGGATTTCGCCCCGCGTCCCGCTGGGTGTTGCGGAGCACCTCAATCGCGCGGCCGGGGAGCTGCGATGAGCACGTCCGCTGAGACCGACGCCCTGAAGGCGATCCTCGCCGGCGACCCCGGCAATGGTGCCCCGGCCGACTTGGGCCTTCCCCCAATCCCGACCACGGCGCGACCTCTTCGCGACCTGGCTACCGCCGCGCTGGATGCCTTGGATGCGGCGAATGAGCCGCCGGCCCTCTTCGTCCGCTCCGGCCGCTTGGCGCGGATCCGCGTCGACGAGGCCGACCGGGCGCTGATCGAGACCTTGGGCGAGTCGGAGCTGCGCGGCCGGCTGGCGCGCGTCGCCAGCTTCCGCCGGGCCGGGCGCAAAGGCGATGTCGACGTGCCGCCGCCGATGGAGGTCGTGCGGGACGTCCTGGCCCTCGGCGAATGGGACTTCCCCCCGCTGGCCGGCCTCATCGAGACGCCGGTCCTGCGGCCCGACGGGTCGATCCTCGGCGAGGCCGGGTACGACAAGGCGACGCGCTTGATCTACCGGCCTCGGACGGGGCTCAGCGTGCCGGCGATCCCCGACGATCCCAGTGCCGGCGACGTCGCCGTCGCCACCGCGATGCTGCAGGAGGCGATCTGCGACTTTCCCTTCGCCGACGAGGCGAGCCGTGCCGGCGCGCTCGCCCTCATGTTGACGCCGATCGTCCGGCCCGCGATCGAAGGGAATGTGCCGCTCGCCGTCCTCGATGCGACGAAGGCCGGGACCGGCAAGGGGCTTCTGGGCGGCCTCGCCTCCCTGGTCGCCACGGGGACGGCCGGAGCCGTCCTGCCGGCACCCCGGCGCGAGGACGAGATGCAAAAGACGCTCTTCTCGGCGCTCCTCGCCGGCTCCAGTTTTGTCCTGCTCGACGAGGTGGACGAGCTGTCCTCGCCTGCCCTGGCCTCGACGTTGACGCTTGGCATTTTCGAGGGCCGCGTCCTCGGGCGCACGGAGCTTCTCCGGCTCCCGCAGCGCGCGACCTGGGCCGCCGCCGGGAACAACGTCCAACTCAAGGGCGACCTCGCCCGCCGCTGCTACTGGATCCGCCTCGACGCGAAGACGGCGCGGCCCTGGCAGCGCAAGGGCTTCCGGCACGACGACCTGCTCGGCTGGGCCGCGGCACGGCGCGGTGACCTCCTGGCCGCCCTCCTGACGGTCTCGCGGGCCTGGTGGTCGCAGGGCAAGCCGGCAGCCGATGTCCCGGTCATGGGCAACTTCACCGAGTGGGCCGAGGTCATCGGGGGGATTCTCCAGAGCGCCGGCATCGAGGGCTTCCTGGGGAACCTCGACCAGATGTACGAGGCGGCCGACACCGACGCGATTGCCTGGCAGGCATTCTTGGCCGCCTGGCATCAGCGCCACGGCGAGGAGCCGGTCACCGTCGCCACCCTGGCCGAGCAGTGCGGCCCTCGTGGTCCGCTGCATGAGGCGCTCCCCGACGACCTCGCCGAAGCGCTCGGGAAGTCATCGGCGTCCTTCAAGGCAAAGCTCGGTCGGGCACTCGGCAAGCGGGCCGGGACGAGATTCGGCGACCAAGGGGAGAGGGTCGAGCGGGCAGGACAGGACACGCGCTCAACGGCATTCTCATGGCGCGTAGCCGTCGATCAACCACTTGCAGGGGTACAGGGGTTGCAGGGGTCTGGTAACCGGCGTCCCGCGCGCGGACACGCGCGCCCGCACGCGAGGGGTGGCCCCAGCACCCCTGCGACCCCTGCGACCCCTGCGGCAGCAACAGAGGCAGAGGAAGCCGAAGTTGAGCGAATCACGGTGAAACTGGGGGGTGCGTCATGAACCCGACGCCAGCCGCTCCCGCGCCGTCGCCGGCCCCGAGCTCGATTCACCCGAACGCCGAGGCTTCTCAACTGCTCACGGCCGTTCAGTTGGCCGATCGCTGGCAGATCAAGGCATCGACGGTCTATTCGCTTACCCGCTCCGGCTCGATCCCGGCGGTGCGGTTGGGCGGTCGGCTTGTCCGCTATCGACTGGCCGCAGTCGAAGCCTTTGAGGTCGCTGGAGGCGGTGAGACGGATGCGTAGTCCGTTGGTCAACCGCTCTACAGCGCCGTTTGCGGTGCCTGTGCCTCCGACTGTGCCTCGAAACCTGCGCTCCTGGGGGCAATCGTGACCCGCGAGGCAACGCCCCAGCGCGACATGCCGGTTCGCCGCTCCCTGCCCGCCGACATCGCCGCCGCCCGCGCACTCAAGGCCGCTGGCGGCCAGTGCGAGCGCTGCGGTCGCGCCGCCGTCATGGTCGCGGTCAAGCTCGTAGCTGGCGGTTATCAGGCCGTCTGCCTCAACGCCTCCCCATGCGATCGCCGACTCCGCAGGAAGGACGCCGGTCGATGAGCCCGCTATCGCCGCGCCCTGCTGCCCGTCAGCGCCAGCTCAGCAACTTGAAGCAGGGCGGTAACCCGGCGCCGGCCGGCAACCGACGGGCGCTTCAGCACGGCGCCTATGCCGCGGTCGCTGTCGAGAACCTGGAGGCGAAGGAACGCGAAGTGTTCGAGGCGCTCGCCGCCGATACGCCGATGCGCGCGGACGATGGCGGCCTGCCCGCCAGTCACGCCGTGCTCGTGAAGCTGCTGGCCGATTGCCTGTGCCGGCTCGAATCCGTCGCAGCCCACCTCCGTGATCGGGGCATTCTCGACCGCAAGGGCAATCTCAAGCCGGCGGTCGACGTCGAGGGCCGGCTGCGACGTGAGGCAGCCGATCACGCCGAGGCGCTGGGCATGGGACCGCGAGCCGAATCGAAGCTCGGCCTCGACCTAGCACGAACCCGCGACCTCGCGTTGGAGTGGGCGCGCGAAGCGGAAGCCGAAGACGACGACACGATCGAAGGGAAGGCCGAAGATGAGTGACCCGGCCGCTGCACGCCGCTCGCTCGCGACCTTCGCGGAGATGGTTGGGCACCCGCTCGCCGACTGGCAGGCCCAGTCGCTCCAGCTCAAGAAGCGGACGACCGTGATCGTCGCTCCGAGGCAGAGCGGCAAGTCCCGGTCGCTATCGGTGCTGGCGCTACACCGAGCCTTCGCGACGCCCGGCCTGCGGGTGTTGGTCATCAGCGCTGGTGACGAGGCCGCGAAGCGTCTGCTCGGCGAAGTCCGCCGAGTCGCGATGGGCTCACCGCTTCTGCGCGGGTCGGTGATCGACGACCTCACGGCGTTGGTGACGCTGACGAACGGGAGCGAGATTCGTTCCGTCCCAGCGAGTGAGCGTCAAGTCCGCGGCTGGTCGGTGGACCTCCTGCTGGTCGATGAGGCGGCGATCGTCGCCGACGAACTCCTGACCAGCGCAGCCATCCCGACGACCGCGGCCAGACCGGATGCCCGCATCGTGCTCGCCAGCTCGGCGACTGCGGCGAGCGGTTCCTTCTATGACCACGCGCACGCCGGCCTAGCGGGCTCCGAGCACATCGAAACCTTCTCGTGGGCACTGACCGACGCCTCGTGGATCTCCGCCAGCACGATTGCCGCTGCCCGGGAGTCGATGACGATGACGAGGTTCGCTGCCGAGTACGAAGGCGTCTTCGCCTCTGGCGCCGACGCCCTCTTCCCTCGTCACCTGCTCGACCGGCAGACGGCTGAATACATCATGCCCGGACTGAACGGACTGGGAGAGAATGCTGGCCTCGCAGGCACCGACTGGGGAGCGACCCGCGACCGCACCGCGCTCGTCTCGGTTGGAGCCCTGAAAGCTCCCGCTGGCGTCTTCGCCGTCCTCGCCGCACACGCCTGGCGCTCCGGCGAAGCGCTCGACGGGCCCGGCGGGATCATCGGCCAGATCGCCGAGTTGCCGGCGCGCTTTGAGCAGGTGAGCATGGAGGTCAACGGGCTCGGCTACCCGCTCGCCCAATCCCTCGCAAGGCGGCTGAAAGAGCGCCCCGACCACTGCCCGCAGATCGGTTTCGTCACCACCACGCAGGGCTCGAAGTCGGCGACCTACAGCAGCTTGCGGATGCTCATGGAGCGAGGTCAGCTCGTGTTGCCCGCCAGTGCCCCCGAGCTGCTGCGAGAGCTGCTCTTGCTTCGCGTCGAGATGACCCAGAGCGGCGGCGAGAAGATCGAGGCCGGGGTCGGGCATGACGACCTGGCTGACGCCCTGTACCTGGCCGCAGGTCCCTACCAGGACAAGGACGGCAAGTGGCGCAGCCGCCTCGGAGATGCCGCCGCGCACCCGCCGTCCTCCGAGGTGCCGGAGATCGACGGCGAGACGGTCACCACCGGGGGCGGACTCACGCTGCCCCGAGACCCAGCCTTGGTGGGAGTCGGGGGGATCTCCGCTGGGGCGCCGATCATCCTCCACGCACCCTCCCGCACTCGCGTGGAGGACGAGAGCGCCATCCCGACCTTCGGCGCTCGCCGCCGTCAGCAGCGCAAGCGCTTTCGCAATATCAACTGGAAATGAACAGTTCGACCAAGGAGAAGGAAATGACCGCAGTCGCAGTACTAGACATCCCCAAACAAGAGCGAGACACCGAAGCTCGGATCGCCGAGTTGAGCTCAAAGCGCGCCGAGCTGGCGCTCGACGTTCTAACCGATGAGGCACTCCGCCCGGAACTGGAAGCTACGGAGCGCGACCTCTTCGCGGCCGAGCGCGAGGCCGCCCGACTCGTCGAGGCCCAGGCCGAGGTCGAGCGCCGCGAGGCCGCGGCTCTTCAGGATGAGGCGGACAGCGAGCGCGAGGCGACCTTGAAGCGGGCCCGGGCATTGCAACCGCGCCGCGAAGAGGCGGCGAAGGCGATCGACGAGGCCGCGGAGGCATTCGGAGCCGCAGTCAGCAAGTGGGCCGCGATCTGCACCCAGCAGCAGTCGGAGCTGTCACAGGTAGTCGCCAACCAACAGACCGCGCGCGCCTGTCGGCCGCTCGGGTTCTTGGTCGAGGCGGCCCTCGTGCGCGCGATGGACGGCCTCGACCCCGATCCCCGGAGCATCGACATGTTCGACCGGCTTGGATTCATCCCGGTGGCCCATCGCAAGCCCCTGGCCGAGTCGGATGCCGGCATGACCGCCGCCGCCGGGGACCTGATCGGCAGCGGCAGCCGTCGGAAGGCGAGGGCCTGATGGGGCAGATCACCAACGTGCGAGTCGACTATGTGAGCCTCGTCGACAAGGCCGCGATACGCGACGTCGCCGACCCCGAATCCCCGAAGACTTTCCTCCTGAAAAAGCGTCAGACCCGAAAGGACACCATGACAACCACTGAGACCACTCAAGCCGATCGCGAAGCTGCGGCGGCCGAAGCCCTCGAAGCTCTGAGGCCGCTCGGCGACGCCGTCGACCCCGCCCTCCTGGCAAAACTCGCCGGGCTCGCCGGCCAGGACGCGCCCCAGAAGGAAGAAGAAGCCGACGAAGAGGACGGTGACGAGAAGCTCGCCCGCGCGATGTCGGGTCTGACCGCCGCCGAGAGAGGCGTGGCCGTCGCGAAGGGCGAGGAGCGCGAGCGGCTTCGCGTGGCCGTACACAAGGCCCGCGAGGCCGTGGAGTTGGAGTATTTGCACCGCGTCTCGCCGGCGGCCGCCCGGAAGATGGAGGAGAGCCGGGCGCGATGATTTTGATTTCCCGAACTTGGCGCGGGTTTTCGGTGGCGTTCCTCCTTTTGCGCCCACCGAGACATTGAACGCGCCAGGGCGGGCGGCGAGCTTCCGTCGGGGCTCGCCGCCCAAAGCTTGCGCTCTTGCCGTGGCCCGGCAATCCCCCGCCACGGCAACTGGCCGCAGTCCCTCGAGACGATCTCCTTTGCGTCTCGAGTCCTGCGGCCGGCGGGCTTCGGCCTGTGGACAAGGGGCGCCGGCGGCGTGCACTCGCCGGCGCCCCACCAACTTCAACCGAAAGGAACCAATGAACACAACGATCACCACCGAGGTGCAGAGCTTCGACGAGGCCGGCCAGGAGATCACCCTCACCGCGACCCTCCCGCACCTGACGACGCAGCTCCCCGATGGCCGCATCGGCTACTTCCAGCGTTGCGAGCTTGACTGCCTCCGGGCCGCGGTGGCGACGCTAACTCAGACCCCCTACGACGACCTGGAGGCGCTCGAACATCCCGGTCCGCCCATTGGCGACGTCTCGGGTGAACGACTCACGGGCGCCTTCCATGAGTGGGCCTTTGAGCGTGGCGAACGGGTGCGCTTCCATCGCGAGACCCCCTCCGGGTTTGCGATCGGGATCGCCCCGACGCCAGTGCCGCGTATGAATCACACCGTGGTGATCCGCGACGGACGGCTGTACTTCAATCCGGCGAGCGGCTGGAAGGTCCCGGGCGGCGGCGTGAACTCACCCGTCAACCGGCTGAACTACGTAATCACCCTCGAACCGAAAGGCAACTGACATGTTCTGGAGCTTCCGCTGCCTCAACTACTCCAGCGCGGAAATGGCCGAGTGGATCTACAACGCGGAATCCCTCGAACTGCTCGACCTCGCCGAAAAGGTCACGCTGAGCGGTAGCCGAGGGACCAAAGTCGTCAAGCATCCGAACCTCTCGACCTCATGGACGCCGGTCCTCGGCCTGACCCTCGCCAGCGGCAACTCCCTGACTCACCAGGGCCTCTACAGCCTCTGGGTCCGCGTCTACACGACCAGCGCTGACCCGCCGGCCGTGCGCCTGCTCTACGACGTGGGAGACATCGTGGCACCGGCCGAAAACGTACAGGTCAAGGTACCGGGCTCGAACAACTTCTACGACATCTGCCTGGGCCAGGTCAACCTCCAGCCCAACCCGTTCGGCGTATACCGCTGGAAGGGCGTGATCCAGGCGATCGGGGAAAACGGCGGTGAGAACCTGTCGATCGACGCGCTGGCCCTGCTTTGCGGTGATGAGAGCTCTGGAGTGCTGAGTGCGCCGATCGCCTTCCAGACACCGCTCACCGGCTACGAGCTTCGCGAGGAGTTCAACCAAGCCGAACATACCCTCGACGAACAGCCGCTCGATGTCTCAGGCACCGTGGCTGGGCCGCTCACTCCAGCCACGATCGCCGAAGACGCGACGGTCGGGACGCTCGCCTGGGAAACCCTCGCAAATGCCCGAGTGACAGACGGCGCGACGGCGCGGGTCACGATCAGCACTGGCCAGGTAACCAAGTACATCAAGGTCACCAAGCCGGGATTTGCGATCCCGGAATCCGCGATCATCACCGGCATCGAAGTGAAGGTCGCCCGCTGGTCGCTGACCTCATTCATCTTCCCCAGCGACGACTCGGTCAAGCTGGTCAAGGGCGGCACGCCAGTGGGGACCGACCATGCGGTGACTGGCGTCAACTGGCCGCTCGAAGCCGGCAGCATCGTTTACGGATCGCCCACCGACCTCTGGGGGACGACTTGGACGCCGGCGCAGATTAATGCGGAAGGCTTCGGCGTCGCACTCGCAGCGACCAGCCTCCATGTCGAAGCCTCCTCGGCAGCGCAGGTTGACGGCTTCACGTTCACCGTCTACTACGACGAAGGCAGCGGGGCGACGAAATGGGCGACCTCAGGCGATGCCGTCGACCTCAAAATCATCAGCGCCACCCACACCGTCGAGCGGTCGGAAGTCTCGGACGAAAACATCAACAAAGGCCGCTATGCAATCGCTGGCACCACCTCCTACACGAACATCATCGCCGGGATCAAGTGCAAGCGCCAGGCATCTGCTGGAGGCGCTGGAGAGGAGGTCAGACAGGGCTCCCTGATCCGATACGTCGATGAAGAAAACTGGCTGATGGGCTGCTTCGATTTCGTCAACACCAGCGGCAGCGGCGAAGACACCCTGCGAATCCTCAAGCGAAAGTCAGGTGTCGTCACCGAACTGGTTTCCAAGATCATCGTGCCGGTGAGCTTGTCCAGCGCCGAATGGCGCTCGGTGTGGATCGAGGCAGATCCCCATGGACGCATACTGCTCTGGGCGTCAACCTCTGGAGCCGACACGCCGACGCTACAGGCGGTCGTCTTCGACACTGACCTAGCCACCGGCGGTGCTCTTGCGACCGGGAAGGTCGGGTTCTACGACGCGAAGACGGGTGCCAACGCGAACGTCCGCGAATACGACCACTTCCTCGCCTTCGCCGCAGAACGGGATGCGGTGATTTTCGCCAACCAGTCTGCCCATCTCTCCACCAAGGGCATGTATCGCAAGAGCGAAGACGGGAAAGGCACCGGGCCAATCGCCAACCCTGGCTCCGACCTGCCGCGCCTGCCCGTCTCCGGCCCCGAAGAACGGCCGGTGGAGATCGCGCTCAAGGTAAGCCGGGGCATACCGGGCGAAACGCCTGACCCCGGGCTCGACAAACTCTCAGCCCAGATCAGCTACCGCCCCTGCTGGTCGCAGATCCCCGAGGAGGAGGGCACCGAATCGTGGAGCACGAGCCTCGGGTGAGCGAGCCCCTCAAGCGTCACTGCCCGGTCTGCGGCACCGACCTCGCCGCCAAGCGCTCCGATGCCCGCTTCTGCGGTGGCCGCTGCCGTGCCGAGGCTTCGCGGCTCTCGCGCCTTCTCGCGGGCGCGGATGCCGATGGCTGGGGCAGCGTCGAGGAGCGCCTAGAAAAGCGCACAGGAGCCCGGAGGAAAGCCGTATGAGTGCCTCCCCGACCGAAGCCCGCCGCGACATCGCCCGCCAGCGTCGCCTCGACCGGAACCGCCCGCAGACCCTCGCCCTGCTCGGCGTCCGCTTCCGTGCCGTGGCCGAGGCCCAGCGCGCCGTCGCGAGTCGCGAGGCGGGGGCGCTGCCGGCGCTGCGGCAGTCGCTGATCGACTTGAGCGCCATCGCCGAGGCCCTGGCCGAGGGATCGACGCCGTGAGAGCGCCCCTGCGCCCCTGCGCCCCTGCGGTGACCCTCCCGGTGGGTTTCCCCTCGGCCCTTCTCGCCTGACCGCCCCTTGCCAGTCGCCGCTCGGAGGGGTAGGGTGCCCGCCAGACAAACAAAGCGCCCCCGCACCGCGAGAACGGCCGGGGGCATGGCACCGGAGCTATGAACTCCGACGCGCCGGCCAATCTACACGGCCCCCTCGTCAGACATTCCCCCTCCGGTGCTTCAACGGAGAGGACGACGAATGACTGAGACCACCACCAAGCTCGATGTCGAGGCAATCGAGAAGGACATCGAGTTTCAAGCGTTCAAGGGGCGGCTCTTGACGGCGATGATTAAGGCGTACATCTCATCGCTCTATGCCGTGGCGAAGGAACTCCACGACAGACCCCTTTTGCGCGAGCTGATCGAGGACTCAGCCTGTGCGCTCGATGGCGCCGACGTGGGGCTTCCCTGGGCCTGGGATGAAATCCAGCGGGGCATCAAAGACGAGGACCAACTCATTGAGGAATATGGGTCCGGCGGTCAGGGGCGCGGCGCACCCAATGAGGGCATGGTTGCCGAGATAGTTCTCCGGCGCGGGCAGATCAATCGCGAACTAGAGGAAACCGACGACAAGGAGAACGCGGGCGAGCTCATCCAGGAAATAGAGGGCCGGATCGTCGAAATGAACCACGACGTGTTCCTCGCCATCGCGGCCGGCAAGGTCAGCCCCGTCATCGCTGCGAAGGCGGCACTCGGGAGGGCGGCACTCTGATGCCGCGCACAATCGTTGTCACCGTCGCCGACGACTTCCCCGAGGAGGTTCTCGCGCTTCTCAAGGCCACGCCGTTGGAGGTCGACTCACTCGACCTGCTTCCCGTCCTGGCCGCCCGGGTGGGGCTGATCGGGGAAAGGATCCACGGCTTCGACGAGCGGGAAGATCTCGACAAGATCGCGGAAGCAGAGAGCTTGCTCGTCGAAGCGTTGAACTGCACCCGCGCGATAGACATCCTGCGGCGCCAGGAAATCGCGGAGGAGAAAGAGCGCTGCGGCCTTCGGGCGGTGGGTGCCTGATGGCGACGCTCACGGCAAAGCAAGTCGACCTGCTGCGTGCGCAGGCGATGCTCGACCTGGGAGACGACCCGCTCGGGTATTACCTGGAAACCAACGCCCCTTCGGCCTCGGAGCGCTTGGAGACGGCTAAGAACTCGATTCACGCTTTCGAGATCCTGGGCGGAGTCGGAGGCGGGGGCAGCATCGTCCTCGCTGTCGACCAAATGGCCGCAATCAAGTCGGTCATCGAAGCTGGCGGGAAGTGGCACCGACAAGTCGTCCAGGACTGTGAACACAACGGCGAACTCGAGGCGCTTGAGTGCCATCGTCGGGAACTCGCGGCCTTTGACGAGATGTTCGATCTCTTCCTCACCGAAAGGCAGGTGGCCTGATGGTCGTCGAAGAGGTGGCGACGTCGACGACGGTGGAGCAGCCTGGTCGCGGTGAGGCGGCCTCTCACAGCGATTTGCCGCCAAACGTCCGCCGCGAGGTCCGTCGCATCCTCGACGGAGTTGCGCGCCGCATCCTTGCCGAAGAAGAAAACGGAGAGTCGCTGGTTTCCGCAGACTCGAATCTAGCCGTTGCGAAGGAGGAGGTCTGATGGCCGCACCAACCGTTACCGGGCACACCCGCCTGGTCGAGCGCCGAGAGGGTGCCGTCTACTACGCCCGGATACGCACGGTCGACGGCCGCCAGATCCAGCGGCGCATCGGCCCGAAGTGGAAGGGCCGCGGGCGACCCGAGGCCGGCTACTTCACCGACCGCACCGCCGGGGTCGCCTTGCAGTCGCTGCTCTCCGACACTCGCCGGGGCACCCTGGCCGGCGCCGAGCTGCCGACCGGCAAGACGTTCGCCGACGCCTGCGCCGAGTGGCTGCGCTACTGCCGCGATGAGAAGCAGATCGCGGCGTCGACCCTGGGCAGCTACGAAAACATCGTGGGATGCGCAGACAGCGGCCAGCTCATCCGCGAGTTCGGGGCGAAGACCCCGATTGAGCAGATCAGCACCGAGCGAGTGGAACGCTATCGCGAGCGTCTGTTCTCCGATGGCAAGCTGTCGCGGCGCTCGATCCAGAAGTACCTGGTGCAACTGCACGGCATCTTTGCCCGGGCCAAGCGCAAGCGCTGGGTCACCGAGAACCCCTGCACCAACGCCGAACGGGTGTCGGTGAAGGTGTCGGGCGACTTCAACGTCCTCGCGGCGGCCGAGGTCGCGGCGGTCGCCCGCGCCGCCGAGGGGGATCAGGTCCCCGAGTTGATTACCGTCGCCGCCTTCACCGGCCTGCGCCTGGGCGAGGTCAGAGCGCTGCGCTGGGAAGACATCGACTTCGCCGCCCGGATGATCCTGGTTCGTCGCAACCTTCCCAGGGGCGGCGTCGAACGGGCGCCGAAGTCGGGCAAGGTCCGCAGCGTCCCGCTGATCGACCAGGCGGCCGCTGCCCTCGATGCCCTCAGTCGCCGGGAGATGTTCACCGAGCCCGGCGACCGGGTCTTCTGCTCGGCTGCCGGCGGCCCGCTCGATGACGTGCCGATCCGCAGGGCTTTCTACCGGGCGCTGGTCGCCGCCGGGCTCGGCCACAAGCGCTATGCGGAGTTGCCGACCAAGAAGAAGCCGAAGGGGGTCACCAAGCCCGAGCCGATGGTCTGGCACGACCTACGGCACACCTTCGGCACCCTGGGAGCCGCGATCTGGCCGCTGCACGACCTCCAGGGCTACATGGGCCACGCCGACATCGCCACCACGATGATCTACGTCCACCACGTGCCGAAGACCGAGGCCGCCGACCAGTTGAGCCGAGCCGTCGAAGTGGCGATGGGAGCCGGCATCGAGAACGGTGCCTCCAACGGTGCCTCGAACTCGGCAAATCTAGACCGAACTAGACTCAACCCAACGAGCTAGACAGGCACAAACTGGCCCATATGCAGGGCCTTTGCGTCACTCATAATCCCTTGGTCGCTGGTTCGAGTCCAGCCCGCCCCATGCAACGGTTCCGTCACCTCGTTCAGCCTCAGTTGGGGTGGGCAAATCTCGGATGCGCGGCGGATTCGAGGCTGGGTTTTCGATCGTCCGCACGTCGATCGCCGCGGCAGTACATCACGGGAGGGGCATCACCCGGGCGGCCAGCGCTGAGGTGAGATTGACCGTCGTGGTACTGACGGAGTTCGCGGTGGGAACCTTGGATATTCTCAACACCGTGACCTGGCCGACTTCCCGCCCCCGCAGGGGTACCAGTTGACGCGCCCGGGCCAGGGGGAGCCCCGCGCCAGAACGAAGATTCTCGAGGCCAGCCGCGCACTGTTCGGCCGGCGCGGGTTCTCGGAGACGTCGGTCGGGGACATCGCCCGCTCCGCCCAGGTCGCCCGGGCGACGGTCTACAACAACTTCGACGACAAGCAGGACATCCTCGCGGAGATCATCGGCGAGTACATGACCGGGTACGCGCGGATCGCCCACCGGCTGCGCGAAAACGCCCGCTCCGGGCAGACCTCGTTCGAGCTGATCCAGGAAATGGTCCGTGAGGCGCTCGCCTGGCGGGTCGAGAACGCGGACCTGCAGCCGATCGTCGCCATCGCCCGCAACCTCAGGGGGTCGGGCTGGGGGGAGGCGAGCAGGGTCGCTGACGACGCGATGCTGGGCTGGATCCTCGCCGTTCACGCCCCCGACGAGGCCGCCGGGCTGATCCGCCAGGACATCGACCTCGAATTCGGGGTTCGCGCCGCCTACGCGATGATCGAGTCGGCCCTCTCTTCACTCGACGTCTCCGCGCACGAGGAGCAGATCGAAGCGGCGGCTCACCAGTTGGCGCTGCTGCACTGGTACTCGATCTGCTCGATCGATCCCACCGAAGCCCCGCGCAGTCCGCTGGGCCGACGTGCCGCCTCCTGAGTGATTGTCCGTGCGCATCCTGATCCCACTGCCCGATCGCGATTTCGACACGACCGAGGTCGCGGTGCCCTGGCGGCTGCTCGGCGACCGCGGCCACGAGGTCGTCTTCGCGACGCAGGCGGGAGGGAGTGCTCCCACCTGCGACCCCAGGCTGCTCGGCGGCGTGCTCTTCGGCAAGCTCGGCGCCGAGTCCGAGCCGATCTCCTTCTATGAGGAGCTGACCGAGGACCCGGCGTTCCGCGACCCACTCGCCTGGGGGCAAATCGAGCCGGCGGACTTCGACGGCCTGCTTCTGCCCGGTGGGCATGCCCAGGGGATGCGCCAGTACCTCGGCGACGCGGAGCTGCAGGCGAAGGTTGCCGCCTTCTGGGGCTTGGAGCGCCCGGTCGGGGCGATCTGCCACGGCGTGATCGTGTTGGCGCGAAGCATCGACCCTGTCGGTGGCCGCAGCGTCATCGCCGGGCGGCGGACCACCTGCCTGCCGAAGTACATGGAGCGCGGTGGCTTCCTTCTGACCGCCTGGAGGCTGGGGCGTTACTACCGCACCTACCCCACCTACGTCGAGGACGAGGTGGTCGCCGCGCTCGATGATCCCGGTGGCTTCGAGCGCGGGCCGCGCGCCACCAAACGCGGCACCGGCAGCGACGACTCGGGCGCCTTCGTGGTGCAGGACGGCAACTACCTCTCGGCTCGCTGGCCCGGGGACGCCTATCTCTTCGCCAAGCGCTTCGACCGGATGCTGTCGACGTAGCCGCTCAGAGCGCGAAGTTGGTGAAAGTTGGATAGAAGCCCGAGGTGCGGTCCTTGCTGCCGATCCAGGCGGCCTTGCGCAGGAAGGCGGGTCGGGTCGGTGCTACGCCTCGACCGGACCCGGCCGCAACGCCTCCGGGTCGTGGCCCGGGATCACCTTCGCTCCGCCGTCCCGAAATGCGCGCAGTCGCTCGGCGGAGCGGCCTTGCTCTTCGCGGTCGTCGCCGAAGGCCGGGAAGCGGTGGTCGTCGAGCCCCGAGGCGAAGTGGGCGACGTCGATGCCGAAGCTGGACGATCGCGGTTGAGCCCAAGCCGGCCGCGCGGCTGGGCGGCCCCGTCAACAGGGCGCTGCTGAAGATGCTTTTCACCGACACCGCCCAGCACTACGGGCTCCGCTGAGCCGCCCTCATCCCCCCGGATTGCGGTGGGCGGAGACCTCGATCCACTCCTGCCGCGCGGGCGGCCCCTCGACCCCGGCCTCCGCCAGTGCCGGACCGAGACGCTCCGCCAGGAAGCGCTCCTGCTCGGCGCGCGAGGACCAGACCTCGAAGACGACCCAGCCGCCCTCTTTGGCGCCACCGGTGTGCGCGAGCAGACCGGCGGGCCAGTCCCCCTCGCCGCTCGCCATGTCGATGCCGAGCAACTCGTTGACCTGCTCGTAGGTATCGGCGCCGAAACCTTCGAACTCGAGAATCAGACCGTCCGCCATCTCTCACCCCTCTGGTAGGAACCTGGGAGGGGAAGCTCTCACGCGTTGGGCGGTGGAGTCAAGGCGCGCCCTGTCGGTGAAGGCACTGTCCGTCAGGCGGGGGATCGGATAGACGAAAAGGCTTCAGGATCCGCCCGGCTCGTTTGCCTCTCTCATCCGCTGGCCGACCCGAAGTCCGGCAGGCGTGCCTTGGTCAGCTTTCGGGAGCCTTGTCCCCGCGCTTTTTCCGTTTCGCTTTGAGCTCTTTGCTTTTGGTTTTGGCGTCGACATAGGAGGACTCGACCAGGGCTTTGCCGCCGGACCAGCCGAAGACCCACGAGACCATGATCACGGCGAAGAGGACGTCCCAGGCGGAGACGATCAGCTGCTGTCCGATGGAATAGGCCGTCGCGGTAGAGGCGTCGACGGAGCCGGAGAGGGCGGCCGAGTTCATCGCCTGGGTGACGCCGACGCCGCCGGGGGTGGCGGAGACGCTGTTGGAGATCGAGTTGGAGGCGGTGACGGTGGCGACGTTGTGGAAGCTGACCGGGATCCCGTAGGCGCCGAGGAAGACGGCGACGATCGCGAGCCGGGCAGCGTAGCTGCCGAGCTCCGGCAGGACCAGGTCGGTGAGGGTCTTGCGGGGGCTGCGTAGAATCGCGCCGCCGCCTGCCATCTCGGCCCGCACCTTCGCCAGGCGCGGCCAGAAGATCCGCGCCAGAAGCGCCAGCAGGACGACCGCGCCGATCAGCAAGAGGACGACGAGCCCGCTGTGGTCTTCGAGGAAGCCGAGCTTGATCCCGAAGGAGCCCTTGACCGACGAGAAGAGGTAGAGGTAGAGGCTGACGTTGAAGACCGAGAAGGGGATCTTCTCGACGACCTGCCCGGAGAAGACCTTGGCGAAGGTGGCGCCGGCGAGCAGGGTCGTGAACATCAGCAGCATCACCCAGGTGCCGAGGTTGGCGGGGAGGAAGCTGTTGAGCCCGACGGCGGTCGCGTAGCAGGCGAGGATCAGCCGGTAGGAAACCTTGGTGCGGGGGAGGGCGGCGCGGAGGATGCCGAACCAGGCCAGCGCCGCCAGCGAGGTCTGCATGGTCTCCAGCGCCACCCCGGCGACGACCGCCCAGGCGGGGACGTCGCGGACCTTGTGGAGCAGTTCCCGGATCCAGTCGCCGGCGGGGACGCCGAGCAGGTCGAGGACGAAGATCAACAGGGCGACGCCGCCGATCCAGATCGCGATCCGCGCCAGGCGGCGGGACACGGGCCGCGATCGCTTGGCTCCGGCGGCCCCGGGGACGGCGTCCACGTCGCCAGACTAACCAACGCTGGGGGCGCCCTCGGCGCCGGTACGGTGCGGCGATGAGGGCGTCTCGCCGGCGGCCGCTTCCCGCGCCCGAGCCCCTACGTCAACCCCGACCGCGGCCACGTCTCCACTGACGCCGAGTGTCGCTTTTCACCCCCGGGACGTAAAAGGCGGCACCCGTCCGCCGGCGCCCCTTTTACTTGTTGTTGAGCAGTTCTTCGGCTTTCTTCTTCGCTTCTTCGACGCCTTTTTCGACCTGTTTGGTGCCTTCTTCGATCCCCTTTTCGGCCTGTTTGGTGCCTTCTTCGATTCCCTTCTTGGCACTGCCCTTGCCGCTTTCGGCCTGCTTCCTGGCTTTTTCGAGGCCCTTCTTGGCCTCTTCGGTGCCTTCCTTGACGGCTTCTTCGGCTTTCTTGGTCCCGGATTCAATTTCTTCCTGCGCCCTGGCGGTGCTGCTACCGCTACCGCTACCGCTACTGCCGCTACTGCCGCACCCGGACAGGACCGCGCCGCCGCCGAGGATCGCCAGGACGGCGAACGCCGCAGCGATCGTTCGCACCTTGGTGGTGATGGCCGATTGACCGTCGCTCATATCTCTCTCCCGCTTGATTGCCGTTGACCCGACGTGACGCCGGTGCGGGCGAACGTATTGCATGTCGTGGACACTGTCCAGGCAGCCAGGTTTGGAGCGGCGACGCCGAGTCTCTACCGTTTTAGCGATGGCAGACGAGGCACAGCCGGGTCAGTTCGAGTCCCTCGTCGCCGACGCGATCGACGCCCTGCCGGAGCAGTTCCAGAAGATCCTGGAGGGGGTCGCGGTGATCGTCTCCGACCTCGGCTCCGAGCACCACGCCTACGGCCACTACTTCGGCGACGGGGTCGCTCGCGAACGCTACGAGGACCGGATCGTGATCTACCGCGACACCCTCGAACGCGACTACGGCCACGATCGCGACCTGCTGGCGCGTCAGGTCGAGCGCACTTTGCGCCACGAGCTCGCCCACCACCTCGGCTGGGACGAGTCCGGCGTCGCCGGACTCGGGCTCTAGCGGACCGTGCAGTTGCGGGTCAGGGTGGTGTCGATCTGGCGCCCGTCGGCGAACTGGAAGCTGCCGCGGGCGAAGGGGAAGACCGCACCGGGGAACCCCGCCGGGGCCGCGCAGCTGGCGCTGATGAAGCCGACCCGCCTGCCGCGGTAGCTGTACGTGCGCCCGATCCGGAGCTTGACGTCGGTGATCGATCCCAGGCCGCCGGCCAGAGCCGGCACCCTGGCGGAGAGGACCGTTCCAAGCTGGACCCCGGACCGGTGGGAGACCAGCAGCGGCAGGACGAAGGTCGCCCGCACCGGGACGGTTCCGTAAAGGTGGAGGATCAGCGCCGGCCTGCCGCGTCGGCGGCCGTTGAAGGCGAGGATCTCGCCCTCGACCGGGACCGGGGTCTGGGAGGAATCGAGTGTCGCCTTGAAGCTGCCGTGGCCGACCAGCGCCGGCCGGCAGCGCTGCAGGGCGGCTTCGGTCGTGGTCGACTGCAGCAGCGCGCTGGTACAGGCGGGCAGGCCGCGGCTGAAGAGGTGGGCGTTGCGATTGAGCGAGATTTCGAGTCGTCGCAGGGC
>OLLT01000277.1_pt1 | contig 21159 bp, 21 predicted proteins | sample 1604621 | NCBI WGS metagenome assembly OLLT01 (sample SAMEA104055725, study PRJEB20765) | soil metagenome | biome: Arctic tundra; feature: Polygonal ground; material: soil | place: USA | collected 2011-09 | depth 0-0.5 m | reverse complement strand
GCGCCACGGCCCGCGCCCGCTCGACGTCGACCTGCTCCTGCTCGGCGACCTCGAGCTGCGGACCGACCGGCTGACCCTGCCGCATCCCGAGGTGACGAGCCGTCGCTTCGTCCTGGCGCCACTGCTCGAGCTCGATCCCGAGTTGACCCTCCCCGACGGCACCCGGCTCGCCGGCGCGCTTGCCGCCCTGCCGGAAGGACAGCGGGCGGATCGGCTGGGGCCGCTTTAGCGCTAGGCGGCCGCGGGTGAGCGCAGCGGCTCGAGCCAGGCGGCGGGGAGGATCGGCGGGGTGCGTCCCGGGTAGTTAGGGACGACGCGCTTGGCCAGGGCGCCGGCGGGGCGGTTCTCGATCGCCGGGCGAAGGTCGTCGAGGGTCATCGCCAGCCCGAGGCTGGGGGCGATCTGGAAGTCGGCCGCGTTGAGCTGATCGCCGCCGAGCACGCCGGCGGCGATCCAGTCGTCGATCCGTTGGAGCAGCGCCGGCAGCTCGGCCAGGCCGCGGCGAACGTGATCGTCGTCGGCCTCGTTGAAACGGGCCGAGAGGGCGACGATCGGCGCCGCGGTTTTCATCGCCAGCGAGATCGGCAGGCCCAGCTTGGCGCCCTCCGAGTAGCTGCGCAGTGGCTTCTTGTCGCGCTTGATCGCCCACCAGAGGATCTGGCGCATCGGCGGCTGCAGCTGTTCGTCGCCGAAGCGCTCGGCCTCCTCGACCGCGGCCCGGGCGGCGGGGTCGCTGGGGAAGAACGGTGGCTCGGGGTGCAGCCGGTCGAGCTCGCGGGCGATCTGCCGCGACCCCTGGATCTTGTCTCCGTCGATCTTCAGCGCCGGCACGGTGATGCCCGGGAAGCCGACGATCCGCAGCGCCAGCTTGGAGATCACCGGCAGCAGGTCCGTTCGCTTGTAGGCGATTCCCTTCTGCTCGAGCATCAGCTGCGCGGCGATGCTGGGGTGCGAGGCGGGGATCACGAAGAGTCGGGCGGCCACGGCGCGATCCTATGCGCGGGAGACCTCAATTGGCCACCCCTGGGCCGGCGGTCGTAATAATCGCTCAATGCTCCTGGCCGTCGACGTCGGCAACACCCAGACGCACCTCGGCGCCTTCGAGGACGAGCGCCTGGTCGAGCACTGGCGTTTCCAGACCCGCTCGGGCGCGACGGGCGACGAGCTGGCGGAGCGGATCGCGGGTCTCTTCTCGCTCTGCGAGATGTCCCTCTCCGACGTCGACGCCGTCTGCGTCTCCTCGGTGGTGCCGCCGCTGGGGGTCCAGTACGAGCGCCTCAGCCAGCGCTATCTCGAGGCCGACTGCCTGACGATCGGCCCCGGTGTGAAGACCGGAATGCCGATCCGGATCGACAACCCGCTGGAGGTCGGAGCCGACCGCCTGGTCAACTCGATCGCCGCCTACGAGCGCTTCCGGGAAGCCTGCGTGGTCGTCGACTTCGGCACCGGAATCAACATCGACGCGGTCTCCGCCGAGGGCGAGTACCTCGGCGGCGCGATCGGGCCTGGGCTGGAGATCTCGCTCACCGCCCTGATCGACCGCGCCGCCCGGATCACCCGCATCGACCTGGGCGAACCCGAGGCGGCGATCGGGCGTTCCAGCCGGGCCGCGATCCAGTCCGGGTTCGTCTTCGGCTTCGCCGGGCTGATCGACGGCCTCGTCCGCCGTATCGAAAAGGAACTGAGCGAACCGCGGTTGCTCGCCACCGGTGGTCTTGCCTCGGTCGTCGTGCCGTTCACTGAGACGATCGACGAGGTCGACGACATGCTCACCCTCAACGGACTGCGACTGATCTATGAGCGCAATTCATAAACGGCCATCTCCTCCGCTCCCGAGAGGGCCCAGAGAATCAGATATGGATGGGCCCTCTCTCCCGCGTCCGGGGATGGCCGCACTGACCGATCCGTTCGAGATCGGCGGGATCGAGATCTCCAACCGGGTCCTGCTGGCGCCGCTGGCCGGGATCGGCAACTGGTTCGTGCGGCTGCAGGCGAAACGGCACGGTGCCGGCCTCGCGGTCTCGGAGATGGTCTCCAGCTTCGCCCTTCACTACCGCAACGAGCGCACCCTGCGCGACCTGATGCGGATCCATCCGGACGAGCATCCGGTCTCGATCCAGCTCTTCGGCCACGACGCCGAGGTGATGCGCTCCGGCGCGGCGATCGCCGCCGAGGCCGGCGCCGACCTGATCGACATCAACATGGGCTGCCCGGTCCCCAAGGTCCGCCGCACCGGCGCCGGCGCACAGCTCCTGCGCGACCCGGACCTGGCCCTGGCGCTGGCCCGTGGCGCCGCCGAGGGCAGCGGGCTGCCGGTCACGGTGAAGTTGCGCTCGGGGATCGAGGCCGGCGATCGCTCCGGCTTCGACCTCGCGGTGCGGCTCGCCGAGGAGGCGGGAGTGGCGGCGATCGGCTTCCACCCGCGGGCGGCGACCAAGGGACACAAGGGCGCCCCCGACTACGCGCTGACCAGGGAGCTGGTCGAGCGGGTGGAGGTGCCGGTGATCGTCTCCGGTGGGCTCAGCAGCGCCGCGGCGGCCCGCGCCGCTTACAGCGAGTCCGGCGCCGCCGCGGTGATGATCGCCCGCGGCTCGCTCGGCAACCCCTGGCTGTTCGAGGAACTCACCGGGGACCGGGTCGAGCCGCCCTCCCGTGAGGAGGTCGTCGCCGAGCTGCTCTGGGTGGTCGACCGGGCGGAGGAGCACCTGGGGGAGGCCAGGGCGGAGCGCTACCTGCGCAAGTTCTATCCCTGGTATGCGGAGCGGCTGCAGGCGCCGGCGGAGATCGCCGAGGAGCTGCGGCGCAGCGCCGACCTCGGCCGCGCCAGGGAGCTGATCGGCTCTCTCGCCGAGCCCGTCGGCGTTGCTTAGAACGACCCTGATTGCCGGCCTTCCACCCTCGCTATAATCCCGCGACTCTGTGCCCGGGTGTGGCGAGGTAGGCGCCGCATCGGGGCCGTTTTTTTCGGTCTGGGAGTCGCTTCTCGGCTCCCCTCAAATCCAAAAGCGAGGTTGTGCACGTGAGTCGTCAGGCGGTAGTCACCCCAGAGGGTCTCGAGAAGCTCAAAGAGGAGATCGAGCACCTTTCGACGACGAAACGTCGCGAGGTCGCGTCCCGGATCAAGGAGGCGCGTGAATTCGGCGACATCTCCGAGAACGCCGAATACGACGACGCCAAGAACGAACAGGCCCTGCTCGAGGGCCGGATCGCGCAGCTCGAAGAGCGTTTGCGGCGGGCGATGGTGATCGACGAGAAGGCGCTCAGCACCGACGAGGTCGGCTTCGGCTCGGTCGTCCACGTCAAAGACCAGAAAACCGGCGACTCGCAGAAATTTCAGATCGTCGGCTCGACCGAGGCCAACCCGATCGAGCACAAACTCTCGAACGAGTCGCCGATCGGCAAAGCCCTGGTCGGCCGCAAGCGCAACGACATCGTCACCGTCGAGGTCCCCCGGGGCCCTAAGAAGAAGTTGAAAATCACCAAAATTGAGAAAGCCTGACGACCGATAGGCTCGCGCGGCGATGAGCGAGCCCGCCGAGCCCAAGCTGTCTGACGTCCTGCGCGACCGGCGAGAGAAGCTCGACCGCATCAGGGATTCGGGCATCGAGCCGTTTCCGCACGAGTTCTCCGGGCGCGAGGACATCGGGGAGGTCCGCGCCGCCCACGAGGGCCTGGCGCCGGGAATCGAGACGGAGTCCAGGCATCGCGTCGCCGGCCGCATCGTCGCCCGCCGCGGCCATGGCAAGGCCTGCTTCCTCGACCTCCGCGACGGCAGCGGTCGGATCCAGCTGCACGCTCGCGAGGACCTGCTCGGCGAGGAGGCCTACGCGCTGCTCGTCAACCTCGACCTCGGCGACATCATCGGCGCCGAGGGGACGGCGCTGGCGACCCGGCGCGGCGGTGAGCTTTCGCTGGCTCTGGACCACTGGCGCCTGCTCGCCAAGAGCCTGCGGCCACCGCCCGACAAGTTCCACGGTCTCGAGGACACCGAGACGCGCTTCCGTCGCCGCGAGCTCGACCTGATCGCCAACGAGGACAGCCGCCGGGTCTTCAGGACCCGCGCCGCCACGGTCAGCGAGATCCGCCGCTGGCTCGACGAACACGGCTACGTCGAGGTCGAGACCCCGGTTCTGCAGCCGCTTTACGGCGGCGCCCTCGCCCGACCCTTCGTCACCCACCACAACGCGCTCGACCGCGACCTCTACCTGCGGATCGCCACCGAGCTCTACCTGAAGCGGCTGGTCGTCGGTGGGATCGACCGTGTCTACGAGCTCGGCAAGGACTTCCGCAACGAGGGCGTCTCCCACAAGCACAACCCCGAGTTCACGATGCTCGAGTGGTACGAGGCCTACGCCGACTACGAGAAGACCGCCCACGACCTCGAGCTGCTGGTCTCCGAGGTCGCCGAGCGGGTGCTCGGAACGACCACGGTCGAGCGCGGGGAGGCGGAGATCGACTTCGCGCCGCCCTGGCGGCGGATCACCCTGCGCGAGGCGATCCTCGAGCGCGCCGGGATCGACATCGCAGAGCACCCGACCCGCGAGGCGCTGGCGCGGGCGATGGGCACCGAGCCCGACCCCGCCGAGGGCTGGGGAAAGCTCGTCGACGGTCTGCTCTCGCGCGAGGTCGAGCCCGGCCTGATCCAGCCCACCTTCATCTTCGACTACCCGGTCGAGCTCTCGCCGTTCGCCAAGGCGCATCGCTCCGAGGAGGGCCTGGTCGAGCGCTGGGAGGCCTTCGTCGGCGGGGTTGAGATCGCCAACTCCTTCAGCGAGCTCAACGACCCCGACGAGCAGCGGCGCCGCTTCGAGCAGCAGGCGCGCGAGGCCGAGCGCGGCGACGAGGAGGCGCAGCCCTACGACGAGACCTTCGTCGAGGCGCTCGAACAGGGAATGCCCCCGACCGGCGGCGTCGGCCTCGGCGTCGACCGCCTGGTGATGATGCTGACCGGGTCCGCGAGCCTGCGCGAAGTGCTGCTGTTCCCGGCGATGAAGACGTAAAGACCGGCTTGGGGGTCGGGACCGGACTGACGGTCTCGGTAGAGTTACGGAATACATGGACGCCTGCCGATATCGATAGGGCGTCTGCCGGTACTAACTCGGGCCTACCGGGTTCGAGCAAGAAGAGGATTCCTTTGTTCGAGCGATTCACTGAGCGAGCTCGTCAGGTCGTCGTCCTAGCGCAGGAGGAGGCCCGGACGCTCAAGCACAACTACATCGGCACCGAGCACATCCTGCTCGGTCTTCTCCGCGAGGAGGAGGGCCTTGCCGCGCGGGTTCTCGAGTCGCTCGACATCACCGTCGAACGGGTGCGTTCGCAGGTCGTGCGCATCGTCGGTTCCGGCGAGGAGGTCACCTCCGGGCAGATCCCGTTTACGCCGCGCGCCAAGAAGGTGCTCGAGCTGGCGCTGCGCGAGGCGCTGTCGCTCGGTCACAACTACATCGGCACCGAGCACATCCTGCTCGGACTCGTGCGTGAGAACGAGGGCGTCGCCGCCCGCATCCTGCTCGATTTCGACGCCGACTCCGACAAGATCCGCAACGAGGTGATCCGGATGCTCTCCGGGCCCGGGGGTCGTCGCCAGGGCAGCGGCTCCGGCGGTGGCGGCGGCGAGGGCAAAAAGTCCTCGAAACTGCTCGATCAGTTCGGGCGCAACCTGACCCGCCTCGCCGAGGAGGGCAAGCTCGACCCGGTGATCGGTCGCGAGACCGAGATCGAGCGGATCATGCAGATCCTCTCCCGCCGCACCAAGAACAACCCGGTGCTGCTGGGCGAGCCTGGCGTCGGCAAGACCGCCGTGGTCGAGGGCCTGGCAGCCCGGATCAACAAAGGCGAGGTCCCGGAGCTGCTGAAGAACAAACAGATCTACACGCTCGATCTGGCCGCCTTGGTCGCCGGTTCGAAGTACCGCGGCGAGTTCGAGGAGCGGCTGAAGAAGGTGATGAAAGAGATCACCCAGCGCGGCGACATCATTCTCTTCATCGACGAGCTCCACAACCTGGTCGGCGCCGGCGCCGCCGAGGGCGCGATCGACGCGGCCTCGATCCTGAAGCCCGCCCTGGCCCGCGGCGAGCTGCAGACGATCGGCGCGACGACCCTCGACGAGTACCGCAAGTACCTCGAGCGCGACTCCGCCCTGGAGCGCCGCTTCGCCCAGATCAAGGTCGACCAGCCTTCGCCGGAGGACACCGTGAGGATCCTCGAAGGCCTGCGCGAGCGCTATGAACAGCACCATCGGGTGACGATCAACGACGAAGCGCTGGAAGCGGCCGCCGAACTCGCCGATCGCTACATCTCCGACCGCTTCCTGCCCGACAAGGCGATCGACCTGATCGACGAGGCCGGTTCGCGGATGCGGATCAAGTCGATGAGCACGCCGCCGGTCTACCGCGATCTCGAGGAGGAAATCGAGACGACGCGGCGCGACAAGGAGGCCGCGATCGAGGCCCAGGAGTTCGAAAAAGCCGCCAACCTGCGCGACACCGAGCGTCAGCTGACGACCAAAAAGCGCCAGCTCGAAGACGAGTGGGCCGAGGGCGAGAACGGCGAGCGGCCGGTCGTCGGCGAGGAGGAGATCGCCGACATCGTCTCGATGTGGACCGGGATCCCCGTCTTCAAACTGACCGAGGCCGAGACCAAGAAGCTGATCCGCATGGAGGAGGAGCTGCACAAGCGGGTGATCGGCCAGGAGGTCGCGATCACCGCCGTCTCGAAAGCGATCCGTCGTTCGCGCGCCGGGATCAAGGACCCCAAGCGCCCGGCCGGCTCGTTCATCTTCCTCGGCCCCTCCGGGGTCGGCAAGACCGAGCTCGCCCGCACCCTCGCCGACTTCCTCTTCGGCGACGAGGAGGCGATGGTCCGGATCGACATGTCCGAGTACATGGAGAAGCACGCGGTCAGCCGCCTGGTCGGCTCGCCCCCGGGCTACATCGGCTACGACGAGGGCGGTCAGCTGACCGAGGCCGTGCGGCGCAAGCCGTACTCGGTGCTGCTGCTCGACGAGATCGAGAAGGCCCATCCGGACGTCTTCAACATCCTCCTGCAGATCCTCGAGGACGGGCGCCTGACCGACGCCCAGGGTCGCACCGTCGACTTCCGCAACGCGATCGTGATCATGACCTCGAACATCGGCGCCGCGGAGATCTCCAAGAACACCTCGATCGGGTTCACCGTCTCCGATGAGACGGGGATGTCCTACGGCGACATGAAGAACCGGATCATGAGCGACCTGAAAAAAGTCTTCCGGCCCGAGTTCCTCAACCGGATCGACGAGGTCATCGTCTTCCACAAGCTCGCCAAGGACGAGGTCAAAGAGATCATCGACCTGATGATCGCCCGCGTCCGCGTCCAGGTGGCGGAGCACGAACTGCAGCTGGAGCTGACCGACGACGCCAAGGATCTCCTGGTCGAGAAAGGCTGGGACCCGTCGATGGGCGCCCGCCCGTTGCGCCGCGCGATCCAGCGCTACGTCGAGGATCCGCTGGCCGACGAAGTCCTGCGCCAGGGCCAGATGACGCCTGGCTCGACGGTGATGGTCGAGCGCGACTCCGCCGGCGACGAGGAGGACAAGCCGCTGAGCCTGAGGATCATCGCCCCGAAGAAGCCGAAGCAGAAGCCGCCCGCGACGCCCGAGCCCGAGAAGGTCGGAGTTGGCGCCAAGGACGGCGAGCACGGATCGCACGAGGGCGACGAGCCTTCGCACGACGACGCCGCTTCCTGAGCGGGCCAGGTCACGATGGCTGAGCCCGGCCGCAGCGCGATCGGCACCTGGAGCGGGGGGCGGTTTCTCCACTTCGGCGAGGCGATCGGCGAGCAGCGGCTGGTCTCGCTGCTGAGGCCGGGCGGTGGGATCGAGACGGTCTTGACCGCCGACGCCTACGGACAGGGTGACGCCGACCGCGTCCTCGGTTGCGCGCTGGAGGGCGTCGACCGCGATGCCTACAGCCTCGTCGGCGCCGTCGGCCACGATTTCTACGAGGGCGAGCGCAACGGTGCCAAGGGCTTCCCCCGCTTCACCGACCCGAGCCTGCGCGGCCCGGACGGGTACGCCGGCTACCTGCGGATGGCGACCGAGGCCAGCCTGGAGCGGATCGGGGCCTCCTCCTTCGACCTGCTGATGCTCCACAACCCCGACCGCACCGGCTACTCCAGCGAGGTCGTCTGGGACGGGATGGAGGCCCTGCGCGAGGCCGGGCTGACGGCGCAGATCGGCGTCGCTCCCGGGCCGGCCAACGGCTTCACCCTCGACCTGATCTCCTGCCTCGAGCGCTTCGGCGATCGGATCGACTGGGCGATGATCATCCTCAACCCGCTCGAGCCCTGGCCCGGCGAGCTCTGCCTCGACGCCGCCGGCCGCCACGAGGTAAAGGTGCTGACCCGCGTCGTCGATTACGGCGGCCTCTTCTGGGGCGACCTGCGCCCGGGCATGGAGCTGGCCAGAAGCGACCATAGGTCCTACCGCCCGGCCGGCTGGATCGAGGCCGGGCTGGAGAAGCTGGATCGGCTGCTGCCCTTCGCCGAGCGTGCCGGGCTGACGTCGATCCAGCTCGCCTGTCAGTGGAACCTCTCCCACCCGGCGGTCGAGTGCGTCGCCCCGACCCTGATCCAGGAGGTCGGCTCGCGGGCACGGCCGATCGAGGAGAAGCGGGCCGAGCTGGCGGCGATGCCGGCCGAGCAACGCCTCAGCGACGCCGACCGGGACGAGATCCGGGCAATCGGCGACAACACCGGCAGCATGGCCCTGAAGGGCGCCAATCCCGCCTTCGAGGGCGACGAGCAGCCCGACCGCTGGGGTCTCAGCGAGGACTTGGTCGAGGTCGGCGACCGCTGGGGCATCGACCCCGATCGCGATCTCGTCGTTTCGGGCTGAGTGGCGCAATCGCCCCGGTCGCAGGGGCAATGCGGGCGAGCGCCTTGACAAAACGATTCCCGAGCTTTCCACTCGGGTATGGGCGTACCGCATTCCAGAGCGCTTTTTGCCATCCTAGGACGCGATGCCTTCACTGTCCGGGGATGAGCTCCATGAGCTTTCAGAACGTCAAGATCCTCGGCTCCTGAGAGCCCTCGACGTGGTCGCCCCAGGTGGGGCTCTGCGTGAGGGAATCGACAACATCGTCCACTCTCGGACCGGTGGTCTACTCGTCGTCGGCGATCTCGACGACATCTCCCACCTGCTCTCCGGCGGGATCAAGCTCGACATCGAATACACGCCGGCGATGCTCTACCAAGTGGCAAAGATGGACGGCGCGATCGTGCTCAACGGCGAGGCGACGACGATCGCCTGGGCCAACGTCCAGCTGATGCCTGACCCGACGATCCTCTCCTCGGAGACCGGCACCCGCCACCGCACCGCCGAGCGCGTCTCCAAACAGACGACCGCGTTGGTGATCGCGATCTCTCAGCGCCGCGACGTCGTCTCGCTCTACGTCGAGGGGGCCAAGTACATCCTTCAGGACATCCCCGCCGTCCTCGCCAAAGCCAACCAGGGTCTGGCGACGCTGGAGAAGTACCGCGAGCGCCTCGACCAGGTCTCCGCCCGCCTCACCGTGCTCGAGTTCGAGGGCGGCGGCGTCCTCCATGACGCCCTCGCCGTGCTGCAGCGGTCGGAGCTGGTGACCCGGATGGCGGTCGAGGTCGAGCGCTACATCGTCGAGCTCGGCACCGAGGGCCGGCTGATCGAGATGCAGCTGGAGGAGACGATGGTCGGCGTCGCCGCCGACAAGACCGCGCTGATCCGCGATTACAGCGTGGAAGACTCCGAGCAGAACCTCAACGCGGTGCTGCAGGCGTTGGGCCGGATGCCCCACCAGGACGTGCTCGACTTCGGTCGCCTCGCCGAGCTGCTCGGCTACGACCGCAAGATGAACACGCTGGACTTTCCCGTCGCCCCGCGTGGATACCGCGTGCTGGGCCGGGTCCCCCGCATTCCCAAGCTTGTCGTCCAGAAGATCACCCACGAGCTGGGCGGGTTGGAGGAGGTCCTGGCGACCTCCGATGCCGACCTCGCCGCCGTCGACGGAGTCGGCCCCTCCCGGGCCAAGGACATCCGCGAGGGCCTGCGCCGGCTCCAAGAGGTCGATCTGGCCGACCGGTACTTACAGAGCTGACGGCGATGGGCGCTGTCGAAGACGAAAGGAGTCACCGATTCCCGAGCTAGAAGAGGCCATTGAGGCAGTCTTCGAGGAGGACGTTGTCTACGTCTGCGACTTCGAGGAGGGCGACAAGGTCGTCTACCCGCATCACGGGGCTGGCCTGGTGCTGACCAAAGAGACCCGTGAGCTGATGGGAAGCGAGCGTGAATACCTCACGATCAAAATTCTCCATAACGAGCTGACGGTGATGGTCCCCTGTGAAAACGCCGGCAAGGCAGGGCTGCGGCGCGTCATCGACGAGGAAGAAATCAAGAAGGTCACGAACGTCCTCACCGATGAAGTCTCGGAGATGCCGAAGAATTGGAACCGGCGTTTCAAGTACAACCGAGAGAAGATCAAGACCGGCGACGTCTTCGAGCTGGCCGAGGTCGTCCGCAACCTGGCGATCCGCGAGATGGAGAAGGGACTCTCCACCGGCGAGAAGCAGATGTACACCCGGGCGAAGAAGATCCTGGCGTCCGAGTTCATGTACGCGCTCGACAAGGACGAGGAGGGCGCGGAGGAGTACCTCGACGGGCTGCTGGAGGAGCGCTTCGCCACCACGGCGTAAGAGTGCGTCAGTAACGGCGGTCATCGCGGCCGCCGGCTCCGGGGAGCGTCTCGGGGCCGGCGGTCCGAAGGCCTTCGTGCCCTTGGCCGGGAGGCCGATGATCGAGTGGTCGATCGATGCCTTCAGGGCCTGCGAGTCGGTCCATTCGATCGTCGTCGTCGCGCCGCCGGGACGCGTGGGCGGGCTCAACGGCCACCCCGATCTGGGCGTTGTCCCGGGCGGGGCCACGCGGGCGCAGTCCGTCGCCAACGGCCTCGAGGAGGCCGGCACCGAGCTGGTCGCGATCCACGACGCGGCGCGTCCCTTGCTGACTCCGGGGCTGGTCGAAGCGATGGTCGCCCGCCTCGGGCAGGCGCCCGAGGCCGCCGGCGTGATCGCCGCCACCCCGGTCACCGACACTGTCAAGCAGGCCGGCGAGGCGACGAACGTCGCGTTTTGCAGCCCAGAGATGCACAACGCGACGTTCGTCATCGAGCGCACGCTCGATCGCGCCCAGCTTTGGGCGGCGCAGACGCCGCAGCTCTTCCGCACCGAGGCGCTGCGGGCGGCGCTTGCGGTCGAGCCCGAACGCCGCGACGCCGCGACCGACGAGGCGATGCTGGTCGAGGAGGCGGGGGGGACGGTCCTGCTGCACCCGGTCGGGCCTGACAACTTCAAGGTGACGACGCCGCTGGATCTGCGTGTCGCCACCCTGGTGCTCGAAGGCCGATCCCGGTAGGGGTTTCGCTTAACTTTTTCGAGGTCGTTTGTGGCTGCCGCAGAGGCCTGCGACGAAAACTACAAGACGCTTCACCCCTACCGGGATCGGCCCTCAGCCCCTGAGTAACACCCAGACCAGAGTTGCCGCGAAGGTCAATTGTCCGACGCCGAAGGCGACGCCGAGGCTGACCGCGCCCAGCAGGCCGGCGATCGCCGTCCCGCCGGCGAAGGCGAGCAGCAGCAGGAGTAGCTGGCGGCCCATTGCCGCAGCAGTCTAGGCTCCCGCAAATGCTGACCGACTACCACCTCCATCTGCGCCCCGACGAGGAGGACGCGAGCGCCGCGCGCCACTTCACGGCCGAGAACGTCGATCGCTACCTGGCCGCGGCCGCCGAGGTCGGGATCGAGGAGCTCGGCGTCTCCGAGCACGTCTACCGCTTCCGCCAGGCACTCGACCTCTGGCGCCACCCGCTCTGGGTCGCCAACGCCCGTGACGACATCGATGCCTATTGCGCCTTCGTCCGCGGCACGCCGCTGAAGCTGGGCATCGAGTGCGACTTCGTCCCCGGCACCGAGGACGCCACCGCCGAGCTTCTGAGCGCCCGGGACTTCGACTACGTCGTCGGCTCGGTCCACTTCATCGGCGAGGGCGACTCCGCCGTCGACCACGATGGCTGGGACGTCTGGGAGGGAAGCGACGATCCCGACGAGATCTGGCGCCGCTACTTCGAGTCGCTGGCCGAGTGCGCCCGCTCGGGCCTCTTCGACATCCTCGCCCATCCCGATCTGGTCAAGATCTGGGGCGGCGCCCGGCCGCTGCCCCAGCGCGACCTCCGCACCTACTACGAGCCGGCGGTCGAGGCGATTGCCGCGAGTGGGATCGCGGTCGAGCTCTCCACCGCCGGCCTGCGCAAGCCGGTCGGCGAGCTCTACCCGGCCCGGGGCTTCGCCGAGATGTGCGTCGAAGCGGGGGCGCCGTTCGCGCTCTCCTCCGACGCCCATCTGCCGGAGCAGGTCGGCTTCGAATACGACCGCGCGATCGAGTTCCTCGACTCGCTCGGGGTCGGCGAGATCTGCGTCTTCGAGCGCCGCCGGCGCCGCCTCGAGCCCCTCGCCAGCCGGGTCCGTTAGGTCATGATCGGGATCGGCTACGACAGCCACCGTTTCGTCGCCGGACGGCGGCTGGTCCTGGGCGGGGTCGAGATCGAGCACGAGATGGGGCTCGCCGGCCATTCCGACGCCGACGTCCTCACCCACGCCGTGATCGACGCCCTGCTCGGAGCCTCCGGCGGCGGCGACATCGGCACGATGTTCCCCGACGACGACGAGCGGTGGGAGGGGGCCGATTCGATCGATCTGCTGCGGACCGTGGTCGGGACGATCGCGGGGGCGATCGTCAACGTCGATGCCACCCTGATCTGCGAGCAGCCGCGCCTCGGTCCATACAAGGCGGAAATGGAGCGGACAATCGGCGACGCGACCTCGGCGCGGGTCACCGTCAAGGCGACCAGCAACGAGGGGATGGGCTGGATCGGCCGCGGCGAGGGCATCGCCTGCATCGCCGTCGCGATGGTTCAGAGCGAATAGTCTCCATCGTTCGATGGCGACTTCCAGCGCTAACGGGTCGAGCCTGCGGGCCTCGATCGAGGACATGCTCTTCGAGGCCAAGGTCCTGCGCGAGGCCGGGATCCTGGCTCCGATGCGCCCCGACAAGGCGCTGCGCGTCGGCTCCACCTTCCTGCGCTGGGGCGCCTCCCCGGCGACCGGGATCGCCATCGCGGCGATCCACCACCCGCACGAGATCGCGATCATCGACGAACGCGGCTCGCTCAGCTTCGAGCGTCTGCACCGCCGCTCCAACGCCCTCGCCAGCTCCTTCGCGGCAATCGGGATCGGCTACGGCGACGGGATCGGGATCATGTGCCGCAACCACCGGGGCTTCGTCGAGGCGACCCTGGCAGCCGCCAAGCTCGGTGCCAGCGCGCTCTACCTGAACACGATGTTCGCCGGCCCACAACTGGCCGAGGTGACGCGGCGAGAGGGGCCGAAGGCGCTGGTCTACGACGAGGAGTTCGCCGATCTACTGGAGGGGGTCGAGGACTCCGTCGCCCGGGTCGTCGGCTGGAGCGATGGCGACGGGGGCGGCGACGCCCAACTGACCCTCGAGCAGCTGATCGCCGCCGGCGATGACTCCGATCTCAGCCCGCCGCCCGACAAACCGCGCTTCGTGATCCTCACCTCGGGCACCACCGGGACGCCGAAGGGCGCCCAGCGATCCAGCCCCGACGGCCTCTTCACGATCGCGGCGCTGATCGACAAGATCCCGTTCCGCAGCCGTCAGACGATGATGATCGCGGCGCCGCTGTTCCACTCCTGGGGCTTCTTCCATTTCGTCATCAGCCTGCCGACCGCCTCGACGATGGTGCTGCGCCGCCGCTTCGACCCCGAGGAGACTCTGCGCGCGGCCCAGCAGAGCCGCGCCGACGTGCTGGCGGCGGTGCCGGTGATGATCCAGCGGATCCTTGGCCTGCCCGACGAGACCCTCTCCTCCTACGACCTCTCCTCGCTGCGGATCACCTCGCTCTCGGGCTCGGCGCTGCCGGGGGAGCTGGCGATCGCCTGGATGGATCGCTTCGGCGACACCGTCTACAACCTCTATGGCTCGACCGAGGTCGCCTACGCGACGATCGCCACGCCGGAGGACCTTCGCTCGGCTCCCGGTACCGCCGGCCGGCCGCCGCGCGGGACCGTCGTCCGCCTCTTCGACGAGGAGGGCCACGAGGTGCCGCCGGAAACGGTCGGGCGCATCTTCGTCGGCAATGAAATGTCCTTCGAGGGCTATACGGGCGGTGGCAACAAGGAGGCGATCGACGGGCTGCTCTCCAGCGGCGACGTCGGGCACTTCGATGCCGCCGGCCGGCTCTTCATCGACGGTCGCGACGACGAGATGATCGTCTCCGGCGGCGAGAACGTCTTCCCCCGCGAGGTCGAGGACCTGCTCGCCGACTTCGACGGTGTGGTCGAGGTCGCGGTGATCGGGGTCGACGACGCCGAGTTCGGACAGCGGCTGAAGGCATTCGTCGTCGTCGAGGATGGGGCCACGGTCACCGCGGCGGACCTCAACGCGCACGTCAAGGCGAACCTGGCGAGCTACAAGACCCCGCGTCAGATCGAGTTCCTGGACGAGCTGCCCCGCAACGCCACCGGCAAGGTGCTGAAGCGCGAGCTGCAGGCGCGCGAAGAGGAGAAACCGGCCTGAGGCCCGGGCTCGCAAATTGCGGCCTCGAGCGTGGCCGCCCGAGTGGCGTCGCCTCCGCCGCCCGTAGTAGGTTGCCTTGGAATGAGTGATCCAGCTGGGCAGCTGAGAGCAGTCGGAGAGGCGACTGAGACCATGCACGGGGTCGCTCGGCAGGCTCTGGAGTGGGTCAAGGTCAGCGAGGAGCGGGCCGTCGCCGCCGAGGCCCGCGAGGGGAAGGCTCGCTCGGAGCTGAAGGATCGGGCGATGGAGACGTTGCGCGGTTTCTCCGCGCAGGCGCGCGAGCGGATCGCCGCCGAGCGCAAAGCGCGTGAGGAGGTCGAGGCCCGCGCCGCCGGCGCCGAGCAGGGGCGCGATCGCGCCGAGAAGGCGTTCGAGGAGCTTCAGCGGCGCTCGCAGTCCCAGCGCGAGAAGATCGTCGCGCAGGCCTCGAAAGCCCGCCAGGAGGCCGAGAAGGCCATCAGCGAGGCGAGGGCGGCCGTCGATCGTGAGGTCGAACGCCACGTCGAAGACGCGCGTCTGGAGATTCAGACGGAGGCGGACCGTCGCGTCGCCGCCGCCGAGCAGCGAGCCGCCGACGCCGAGGGTGCCGCGGCCGAGGCGCACGAGACCGCGGTGCGGTTGGAGACCGAGATCGAGCGGCGGGTGATGGAGGGCACCGAGGAGGTGCGCCGGCAAGCCGAGGAGAGCGTCCGCAAGCTGGTCGAGAAGGTCGAGCGGGAGGCCGAGGAGGCCGCCCGGGCTCGTGCCGAGGATCAGCTGCGGGCCGAGTCCGATCGGATTCGCAGCCAGGCGGAACGGCGCGAGGAGCGCGCCCGTGAGGCGACCGAGAGCGAGATCAAGGCCAGCGTCAACAAGGCCAAGCGCGAGGTCCAGGCGGCCGCCGAGGACACGGCGCCGTCCTGGTTGCGCAGCGAGTCCCCCGCGGCGACGTCCGGCTACCGAACCTTCTAGGCCGCGACCTTCTAACCTCGGCCTCGCGATGCGCGAGGTTCGGATCAGGGACACGCTCAGCGGTGAGCCGCGGGCAATCGACCCCACCGAGGAGGTGGGGATCTACGCCTGCGGTCCGACGGTCTACAGCCGCATCCACATCGGCAACGCCCGGCCCTATGTCGTCTTCTCCCTGTTCGCGCGCTTCCTGCGCTCCGAGGGCTACCGGCCGCGGCTGGTCGTCAACGTCACCGACGTCAACGACAAGATCTACGCCGCCGCGGACCGGGCCGGGGAGCCCTCGGCCGAGTTCGCCGCGCGGATGACCGCCGCCTACTTCGAGGACACCGAACGACTCGGCCTCGGTCGGCCCGACGCGGAGCCGCTGGCGACCGCGACGATCGCGGGAATCGTCGCCTTGATCGAGGATCTGATCGAGTCCGGTCACGCCTACGAGTCGGGCGGCGACGTCTACTTCCGCGTCCGCAGCTTCGAGGCCTACGGCAAGCTCTCCAACCGCCGCCCCGAGGACATGGACCAGGGCGAGGAGGCCGGTCTGGCTTCGCTGAAGGAGAACCGGCTCGATTTTGCCCTCTGGAAGGCGCACAAGCAGGGCGAGGACAGCCGCTGGGGCTCTCCCTGGGGCCCTGGGCGCCCTGCCTGGCACATCGAGTGCTCGGTGATGGCCGAGCAGGAGCTGGGTGCCTCCTTCGCGGTCCACGGTGGCGGTTCGGACCTGGTCTTTCCCCATCATGAGAACGAGATCGCTCAGTCCGAGGCGGCGGGACGGCCCTTCGCCCAGATCTGGATGCACAACGGGATGGTCCTGGCCGGGCCGGAGAAGATGTCGAAATCGGAGGGCAACATCTTCCAGCTGTCGGAGGCGCTCGATCGTTATGGGCGCGAGGCGGTGGTCGACTATCTGATTTCGGGGCATTACCGGCAGCCGCTGGCGTTCGGGGTCGAGCAGATGGAGCAGGCGGTGGCGCAGATCGAGCGGCTGCGGAACTTCTTTCGCCAGCACCCCGTTGCCGAGGGGGAGTCAGGGGGGGTCCCGTCTGAGCAACAGCGGGGAGGCTCCGCCGGGACCTCCCCCAGTTCCCGTCTCGAGAGCTTCCGTGATGCCCTGGCCGATGATTTCAACACGCCCAGGGCGATGGCGGAAGCTTTTGAGCTTGTGGCAGAAGCCAACCGGGAAGAGATTCCCGAGGCGCCCGAGACGTTGCGCGAGATGCTGGGGCTGGTCGGCCTCGAGACGCTCGCGGCGGCGGAGGCGGCGGCTGACGACGAGGCGGAAAGGTTGATGGTGGAGCGTGAGGAGGCTCGGGGGGTGAAGGACTTTGAGCGGGCCGATGCGATTCGCGATCGGCTGGCGGAGCTGGGGTGGACGGTGCGCGACTCAGCCGATGGCCCTAAGCTCGTGCCGCGATGAGCGACCCCAGATGAGCGATCCGCGATGACCGATCCGCGATGACCGACATCATCTACGGCAAGCGGCCGGTCGAAGAGGCCGAGCGGGGGAGACGGGCGGTGCACGCGATCTGGCAGGCGCCGGAGACTTCGCCGGAGGAGCTGGAGCGGCTCTGCGGCTCCCCTGATCACCAGGGGGTGGTGGCGGAGGTCGACAACTATCCGTACGGGGACCCGGGTGGCCTGCTCAGAGGCGAAAGCCCGCTGCTCGTCGCCCTCGATCAGGTCCAGGATCCGCGCAACCTCGGTGCCGTCTGTCGCTCGGCCGAGTTCGCCGGCGCCGCCGGCGTGATCGTTCCCGAGCGCCGCGCCGCCGCCGTCACCGCCGTCACCTGCAAGGCCTCGGCGGGGGCGGTCGAGCATCTCGAAGTCGCCCACGTTCGCAACCTCGCCGACTGGCTGGCCGACGCCAAGGCCGCCGGCTTCTGGATCTGGGGCGCCGACGCCGAGGCCAAGGACGCTCCCTGGTCGGTCGACCTCAAAGGCCCGACCGTCCTCGTTCTCGGCGGCGAGGGCAAAGGCCTTCGCCCTCGTGTGGCCGCTTCCTGCGACGGCCTCGTCGCACTGCCTCGTAGGGGCAGGGTGGAGTCCCTCAACGTCTCCGCCGCGGCAGCCGCCCTGCTCTTCGAGGCCGCTCGCCAACGCGGCTGAGCCGGCGCCGCCGTCCTGTCTACGCGCGACGCAAATGCAACGGCGTTTGCAAAAGACGCAATTTGGGGTTGACAGAACTCCGCCGGGCAGTAAGACTACCGCCGCAACAAGGGTGAACCTCAGCTTGAGTCTGAGATGCGCCCGTCGATAAGCAAGCGGCGCCCCGGGGGAGGTAAGCGGCGCCACGACCCTTCAGCAAGGAGAAGGATCTGTGGCTCTATCTACGCCTACGCAGGGAATGCGGTCCCCCTCGCCCGCGCGCTCCACTGCCGTTCGTGTCTCTCAACCTAACTCTCAAGTTGAGCTTGATGATCACTATCTGGTCGCGCTGGCCAAGACCGGCAAGCCCGACGCCTACGACATGATCGTCCGCCGCTACCGCGGCTTCGTTCGCCTCAAGGCCTCCTCTTACTTCCTCCTCGGCGGCGAGTCCGACGACCTGATCCAGGAGGGCCTGCTCGGCCTCTACAAGGCGATCCGCGACTACCGCACCGATCGCGAGTCGAGCTTCCGCAATTTCGCCGAGCTCTGCATCACCCGCCAGATCATCACCGCGGTCAAGACCGCGACCCGCAACAAGCACACGCCGCTGAACCAGTACGTCTCCTTCAGTCAGACGCCGGCGGCGGCCGGGGACTCGGAAACGACGCTGGACGAGATCCTGCCGGGGCCGAGCGTGCACGATCCGGTCAACCAGGTGATCGCCAGCGAAGAGCTGGAGAGCCTCGTCTCCTGCCTGTCCGGCGTCTCGGGGGTCCTCTCCGACCTCGAGAGCCGCGTCCTCTCGCTCTACCTCGACGGCCACTCCTACGAGGTGATCGCCGAGAAGCTCGAGTGCGACACCAAGACCGTCGACAACGCCCTGCAGCGGGTCAAGCGCAAGGTCGGCACCCATTTGGCCTCGCGCGAGGTCGCGGCCTAGATCGAACGGATGTCGGCGAGGACGTACTCGAGCAGTTCGCGCCCGTGGTCCGAGGCGACGGCGATGTCGTCGGCCTTGACTCGGACTCGGTGCAGCGACTGCATCCGCAGGACGTCGCCGTTGGTGCGGCTGTTGGGGAAGACGCCGGCGTAGGAGACTCCGAGGCGCTCGAGGTCGTCGGCCACCAGGGCCGTGGCCGGGGTCTCCAGCGGTAGGTCGACGTAGACGGCGTCGAGGCCGAGGCGGCGGAAGAGGTGGTGCCGCTCGGCGGCGATCGCCGCCTCCAGGTCCTCGCCGGGGACGTGGACGGTGATCAGCGCGAGGTTGTGATCGTGCTCGACCTCGACCTGAAGCTCCGTGCAGGGAGGCAGCTCGGCGTCCGGCGGTGGTTGGGCCAGGGTCCCGCGCAGCTCGCACAGCGCCAGCGTCTGGCCGATGATCTCGTGATGGCGCTCGGGCGCGTAGACCCGGCGCTCGTGGCCGTCGTTCAGCTTCGTGTAGAAGAGCGCCGCCGACTGCCGCCGGCGCGGCGCCCCGGGGGCGGCGTCATTGGCGACCGAGGCCGGGATCCAGCCGAGCAGGAAGCCGGTCTCATGCGCCCCCAGCTCGATGTTGGCGCGCTGACTGTAGGGGTGGGCGGCGGTCGCCTCGCTGTACATCCCGGCCAGTCCCTCCTCCCGGGCCCAATCCATCAGAAACCGCTTGGTTCGGGTGAACAGATGCTGGCCGCGGGCAACCGGCAGGGTCACCGCCTGCCCCGAATGCGCGACCGCGTCGCCGGCCGCCGCCAGGCTCATTCCCATGTGACAGAGCAACTCGCCGTCGCCGTCCTCGGCCACGCAGGAGACATACCGTCCATCGCCCAGCCGGGCCGCGACCTCGGCCTCGTCGTAGACCCACCTGACGTCGTAGCTCTGCCCGTAAGCGGCTTCGATCGCCCCGGTCAGCACGCTACCCTCATGGGGCCCCAGAAATCGGAAGTTCACATCCATCTACTCGTTATCGCCTCCCTGCCCGCCTAGCTCAACCTGGGAGAGCACCTGATTTGTAATCAGGAGGTTGCCGGTTCGAACCCGGCGGCGGGCTCCTAGAGTCAGGCCTGTGTCTACTCCCGGTCGTACCTTGGCTGCGGGGGCCTGGGGGATTCGAAGGCGCTCATAAGGAACGTCGCCATCAAGACCGGGTTGTCCTCGCTGATCCGCTCCGACGCTTCTTCCTCGATCTTCATGAGCTCGGCCAGCGTCTGGTCCAAGATGGTCGCGATCCGTCCCCATCCCTCAAGATCGACGCGCAGCGTGTCCCAACTCAGATGGCTATCGGGGCGAGCCTCAAAGTTCCCGTTGTCGATGGCTTGGCCGATGGCTTCGACACCTCCACGTAGGACCGACGCGGCGAGATTCTGTTTGACGTAGGAGCCGAGCGCTTCCCATTCGCGGGTCCAGGCAAGGGCGGTCTTGACGGGTTCGTAGATGTGTTCCGTGGCGCCGCGCCGCTGCTTCTGGTCGACCAGGGCGATGCAGCCGCTCGCCTGCAACTCGCGGAAGTGGTAGCTGGCGTGGTTCATCTCTATGCCCGTGAGGTCGCAGAACTGCTTGGGAGACATGCGTCGCTCGGGCGCGTTCATCGTCATCAGGATGCGGACCCGCGTTGGGTGTGAGAGGGCTTGGGCCACCGCTACCGCCCCGGTCCTCTTGTTCCGTCCTCCCTTGCCCCGCTTAGTCATTGATCTGCCTTTCTTGTTTGATCTGTGGCTCCTGTTCGTTTAAAGCAAATCAAGTCCGCAGTTACTTTTCACAGCAAAATGCGTGAACACGTTCAACTGCTAGAAATATTTCAATTAAAATTTCTGACGGAGGTTCGTCTAGGAAGAGGAGGAGGTGATTTGGGTGAAGATCGTCGTCATGCCGCAGACGATCCCAGCGTTCTCGACCGTAAAGGGGGCTTAGCTGGGTGACCGCCTCGATACCCGGGGTCGAGGCGACTATCGGCGACGATCTGCAAAGCGAGGAGCTCGATCCCGAGGTTCCCTTGCTTGCGAAAACCTATGTCGGGTTTTCCTGCCACGACCTCGCGCGGGCGAAAAAGCGGAGGCTCGCCCAACCCGCGCTTGTGCCCCCCCAGGCAGCCGCGGCGAACGCCGTTCAAACCAGTTCGTTCCACTGGTCAACGGAGTGAATCGACAGTCGTAACGCCTATCCTGCGACGGCATGGATCCAGGCGATAAGACCATTAAGGATGCCCAACGGGGATATGACCGCGACGTTGGAAAAGCTCGCGTCAAGCGTCAGAAGGCTTTTGCCAAGGCGCATCGACAGGGCCACTCCTTTGCCGAGATCGGCGAGATAATTGGGCTCAGCAAATCCCGCGTCGAGCAGATCATCAAGGGGAACTGACCTAGCACGTCCAGTTTTTGACCACACCTGAGTGGGGTGAATGCCGGCTGCGCGAGTCTGACGCGGATCCCTCTTAGGAGTCGGGGCCGCCGAGCAGCCGCGACTTCTCGGCGGCGAACTCCTCGTCGGTGAGG
>OLLT01000356.1_pt1 | contig 21283 bp, 20 predicted proteins | sample 1604621 | NCBI WGS metagenome assembly OLLT01 (sample SAMEA104055725, study PRJEB20765) | soil metagenome | biome: Arctic tundra; feature: Polygonal ground; material: soil | place: USA | collected 2011-09 | depth 0-0.5 m | reverse complement strand
TCAGCGATGGCCTCGGCGGCGACGCGATCCACCTTTCGATCCAGAGCGGCGCCGGTTTGCGCATCGACGTCGCCGCCCTGCCAATCGCCGAGGGCGTCGCCGAGGTCGCCGCCGCGGCCGGCCGCGATCCGCTCGAGCTGGCGGCGTCTGGCGGCGAGGACTACGAGCTGCTGGCGGCGCTGGCGCCGGAGAATCTCGGCCTCGCGTCCGCGGCCGTAGGCGAGAGTGGGGGGACGCTGACGCCGGTCGGCGCGGTCGTCGCCGGCGAGGGGGTCGAGCTCAGGCTGCCTGGGGGGGCGCCGATGAAGACGGCTGGGTTCGACCAGCTCGATCCTTGACCGAGCGGCCCGCGATCAGCAGCTCCCTGACGCCGCGGCGCCTCAGCATCGCCAGGGCGACCCGGGAGGGATCTGGGTTGTAATGGCCGGACTCGACCAGGCTTTTCAGTTCCTGTGGCTGCATTGAACTCATTATCGGCTGGCCTTCGAAGATCCTTAGTTCTGGGTACTCGCACATGCGTCCAGAATCGGTAGTCCGGCCACGACCAGTCCGCGCACTCTGGCCGGCACTACTCTTGAGCGGTGGCTAATGGGTCAGCCCGCATACTTCTCGTCGACGACGAGCAGTCGATACAGACGTTGTTGAGCTATCCCCTTCGCAAGGACGGCTATCACGTCACCTCGGCTCTCGACGGTAGCGAGGCCCTGCAACGATTCGAAGAGGGGCGCTTCGATCTCGTCATCCTCGACCTGATGCTGCCCCGGCTCGACGGGGTCGAAGTCTGCCGCCATCTGCGCGCCCGCAGCCAGGTGCCGATCATCATGCTGACCGCGAAGGGCAGCGAGACCGACAAGGTCGCCGGGCTCGAGGTCGGCGCCGACGACTACATCACCAAGCCGTTCTCGCTGCGCGAGTTCCGCAGCCGGGTCAAAGCGGCGCTGCGGCGCTCGCGGATGGGCGGCGAGGTGGCGGAGGAGGAGTCGATCGAATCGAGCGATCTGACAATCGACTTCGCCCGCCGGATGGTGACGCTGCGCGAGGAGGAGATCCGGGTCACCTACGTCGAGTTCGAGATCCTCGGCGCGCTCGCTCGCTCGCCCGGCCGCGTGCTCACCCGCGAGACGCTGCTCGAGCACGTCTGGGGAGATTCCGAGTACCGCGACCCGCGCACCGTCGACGTCCACATCCGCCACCTGCGCGAGAAGCTGGAGCAGGACCCCAAGCAACCGGACTTCCTCTTCACGGTTCGCGGCGTCGGCTACCGGTTCAAGGAGTAGCCCCCGGGTGCGCCGCATCAGGCTCAACAACCTGGGCAGCCGGATCACCGTCATCGCGGTCGGAATCTGTCTCGGCACCGTCCTCGTCATCTACCTCTACGCGGTGACGATCGGCGGCGCCGCCAGCGGCCTCTCCTCGGTCAAGCTGCAGATCGTCATCGGCGGCCTGATCGCGGCCGCGATCGCGACGATCCTCGGCCTCTACTACGCCCAGATGACCATCAGCAACGTCCGCCAGCTCCAGGAGGCGGCGCGGAAAGTCGCCGACGGGAACTTCGAAACGACGATCCCGGTCGCCTCGACCGGCCAGCTCGCCCCTCTCGCCCGCACCTTCAACGAGATGCAGCGGCGCCTCGCCGAGCTCGACAGCGCCCGCAAGCAGTTCATCGCCAACGCCTCGCACGAGCTGCGGACGCCGATCTTCAGCCTCGGGGGCTTCGTCGAGCTGCTCGAAGAGGAGGACCCGAGCCCGGAGGAGCGAGCTGAATTCGTCCGCACCATGCGCCAGCAGATCGAGCGCCTGACCAAGCTCACCACCGACCTCCTCGACCTCTCCCAGCTCGACGCCGGGGCGATGGAGATGCACGCCCGCAGCGTCGACCTCAGCGCCCTCGCCCGCGAGGTCACGCGCGAGTTCGGCCCCCGCGCCGAACTGCACGGCTCCCGTCTCGAGCTGCGGACCCCCGAGCACCCGGCGATCGCCCGCGGCGACCCTGACCGCGTGCGCCAGATCATCCGTATCCTGCTCGACAACGCCCTCAAGCACACCCCCGAGGGCACGAAGGTGACCGTGACCACTTACTCCGCCAACCGCCGCGCTGAGCTGACCGTCTCCGACGAGGGGTCGGGCATTCCCCAGCGCGTCCAGAACCGGATCTTCGAGCGCTTCTACACCGCCGACACGGCGGGCGGCTCCGGTCTCGGGCTGGCGATCGCCAGCGAGCTCGTGCAGCGGATGCAGGGGCAGATCACGATCAGCTCCAGCCGCCGCTTCACCGCCTTCACCCTCGACCTGCCACCCGCCCGCGAGGCCAGCGAGCCCCAACCGACCCGAGTCGCCGCCAGGACCGCGTCGTGAGGCGGCGGGCGGCGCTGGTCGCGCCGGCGCTTTGCCTTGCCCTGTTCGCCGGCTGCGGCTCCAGCGGCAACGGCTCCGGCACCGTCGCCCAGACCCCGGTCGCCAAGCCCCGAGTGATCGTCGAGAGCGCCTCGACCGGCGGCTTCGATGCCGTCAGGGTCTACCGCGAAGCGCTGCCGGGCGTGGTCACGATCCGCTCGATCTTCGCCACCGGCGCCGCCGAGGGCTCCGGCTTCGTCCTCAACACCGAAGGCGACATCGTCACCAACGCCCACGTCGTCACCGACGAATCGAGCGGCAAACGGGTGCCGGCCAAGGAAGTCTTCGTCGAGTTCCCCGACCGCAACGTCGTCAGCGCCGAAATCGTCGGCTTCGATCCGTTCGCCGACGTCGCCCTGCTCAAGGTCAAGCCCGACGGCCTCAAGCTGCATCCGCTGCAGATGGGGAGCGACCGCGAAATCGTCGTCGGCGAGCCGGTGGCGGCGATCGGCAGCCCCTTCGGGGAACAGTCCTCGCTGTCGGTCGGCGTCGTCTCCGCCGCCAACCGCTCGGTCAAATCCCTGACCGAATTCCAGATCGAGGGGGCGATCCAGACCGACGCCTCGATCAACCCCGGCAACTCCGGCGGCCCGCTGCTGGACGGAGACGCCCGGGTGCTCGGGATCAACCAGCAGATCGAGACCAACTCGGGCGCCAACGACGGCGTCGGCTTCGCGGTGCCGATCTCGGCGATCAAGCGCTCGATCGCCCAGCTCAAGAAAAACGGCAGCGCCGAATACGCCTACATCGGCGTCTCCAGCCAGGCGCTCTACCCGCAGCTGGCCGCCAAGCTCGGCCTCGACACGACCTTCGGCGGCCTGCTCGCCGAAGTGGTTCCCGGCGGGCCGGCGCAGAAGGCCGGCCTCGAAGGCGGCAACCAGAAGCTCGAGTTCCAGGCCGGCGAGTACCGGACCGGCGGCGACGTGATCCTCCAGGTCGACGGCCATGACGTCGTCCAGCCCGACGATCTCGCCCGCTTCGTCGCCGCCAAGAAGCCCGGCGAAAGGGTCGCGCTGACCGTCCTCCACGACGGCAAGAAGGAACAGGTCGAGGTCACCCTGGGCAAGCGCCCGGAAACGGTCACCGCCGGCTGAAAGCCGACACGCCGCCGGGGCGTGTAGAACTCCGGGCTTGCTTCAGGAAGTCGCCCTCGGCCAGAAGTCCCTCACCGACTACACCCACATAGTCGGGAAAGAGATCACCGAGCGCATCCGCGAGCTGGCCGGGCCGCTGCAGGGCAAACGCGTGCTGCACGTCAGCGCCACCGCTTTCGGCGGCGGCGTCTCGGAGATCCTCTACACGATCGTGCCGTTGATGCGCGACGTCGGCATCGACGCCCACTGGCAGGTGATCTTCGGCAAGGAGGAGTTCTTCAACGCGACCAAGCTCCTCCACAACTCCCTCCAGGGGGACCCGGCGACGCTCAGCGAGGATCAGTGGGAGCTATTCGACGAGATCAACGCGATGAACGCCGAGGGCCTGCAGGGCGAATGGGACGCGGTGATCGTCCACGACCCGCAGCCGATCGGCCTGCGCCGCGGCGCCCTCGCCAAGGGCAAGCGCTGGATCTGGCGCTGCCACATCGATCTCTCGACCCCGAACCCGGCGCCGATCGAGCGCCTGCTGCCGATGATCGAGGAATACGACGCCAGCGTCTGGCACCTGCCGAGCTACGTGCCGGCGGCGATGGACCGCCGGGGCGTCAACATCATCCCGCCGGCGATCGACCCGCTGTCGCCGAAGAACATGGCCTTCTCGCCCGAGGACGCCGCCTTCGTCTGCAAACAGTTCGGCATCGACCCCGACCGGCCGCTGCTCACCCAGGTCTCCCGCTTCGACCCCTGGAAGGACCCGATCGGCGTCATCGACGCCTACCGCGAGGTGACCGAGCAGGTCCCCGAAGCCCAGCTGGCGATGGTCGGCTCAATGGCAAGCGACGACCCTGAGGGCCGCGAGTACTTCCAGAAGACCTACGAATACGCCGACAACGACCCCGACATCAAGATCCTCAGCAACCTCAACAACGTCGGCGCGATCGAGGTCAACGCTTTCCAGTCCCAGTCCGACGTCTGCCTGCAGAAGTCGATCCGCGAGGGCTTCGGTCTGACCGTCACCGAGGCGCTCTGGAAGGGCCGGCCGACGATCGGCGGCAACGTCGGTGGGATCCCACTGCAGATCGAGGACGGCATCAGCGGCTTCCTCGTCAACTCCCCGTCGGAGTGCGCGCAGCGCTGCCTCGAGATCCTCGCCAATCCCACCCTCGGCAAGAGCCTCGGCCGGGAGGGCAAGGAGCACGCCCGCAAGGAATTCCTCTCGCCGCGCCTGCTGCGCGACTGGCTCGGGCTGCTGACCGACCTCGATACCTGAGCCCGGCCACCCCTTAACCTCTGCGGCGTGGATTCCTCGCCGCTGATCATCGTCTCGAACCGGGGTCCCGCCCAGTTCGAGCGCGACGAATCCGAGGAGCGCACCGTGCGGCGCGGCGGCGGCGGCCTGGTCACCGCCCTCTCGGGCCTTGTCTCCCATCGCGAAGCACTCTGGATCGCCTCGGCGATGACCGACGAGGACGTCGCCGTCTCCGAGGAGAAGGGCGGCCCGGTCGAGCTCTCGATCGACGGCATCGACTACCAGGTGCTGCTGGTCGACAGCGACGCCCTGGCCTACGACCGTTTCTACAACGTCATCGCCAACCCGATCCTCTGGTTCATCCAGCACTACCTCTGGGACCTCTCAAACGCCCCGGACATCCGCCAGGAGGAGCTCGACGCCTGGGACTACGGCTACCAGACGGTCAACGGCGATATCGCGGCGGCGGTGCTGCGGCAGATCGAGGGCCGGGAGCGGCCACTGGTGATGCTCCACGACTACCACCTCTACACCGCCCCGGGGATGATCCGCGCCGGCCGCCCCGACGTCTTCCTCCACCACTTCGTCCACATCCCCTGGTCCCAGCCCGACAGCTGGCGGGTCCTCCCGGGCCGGATCCGCGAGGCGATCTTCGAGGGGATGCTCGCCAACGACATCATCGGCTTCCACACCCACTCCTACTGCATCAACTTCCTGCGCTGCTGCGACGAGCTGATCGAGGGCGCCGAGGTCGACTACCTCAACGCCGAGGTCGTCTACGACGGTCACAGAACGCTCGCCCGCGCCTACCCGCTCTCGATCGACGCCGAGCGGCTGCAGCGGGCGGCCGATTCGCCGGAGGTGGCGGCAGCCGAGCGTGAGGTGCTCGAGCGCCGCCGCAAGCACCTGATCATCCGCGTCGACCGCGCTGACCTCTCCAAGAACGTGCTGCGTGGCTTCACCGCCTTCGACACCTTCCTCACCCAGCACCCCGAGTTCCGCGAAGAGGTGACCTTCATCGCCCACCTGCAGCCCTCGCGCCAGGACGTGCCCGAGTACGCCGAGTACCTGGAGCGGATCGAGGCCCTGGTCGCCGTCGTCAACCACCGCCACGGAACCACCGACTGGATGCCGATCGACCTCAAGATCTACGAGAACTTCCCCGAGGCCGTCGCCCGCTACAAGCACTTCGACCTGCTGATGGTCAACGCGATCTTCGACGGCATGAACCTGGTCGCCAAGGAGGCGCCGGCGGTGAACACCCGCGACGGCGTGCTGATGCTCTCCGAGAACACCGGTTCCCACGAGGAGCTCTGGGACTACGTGATCTCGGTCAATCCCTTCGATATCCAAGAGCAGGCCGACGCGATCTACCGCGCCCTGACGATGGACCCGGCGCGTCGGCGCGAGTGGTCCGAAGGGCTGAAGGAGATCATCTACTCGCGCAACCCGGGCGACTGGGTCGACGACCAGCTGCGCGACATCGAGCAGCTGCGCGAGTCCGTGGCGTAGGGGCGAATCGCTCCCGCCACCGCCTTGAGCAGGAGTGGGCGGGGTCCGGATTCGGTGGAGAGCAGTCGGCAGGCTCGCGGCGATCGCCGTCGCCGGGCTGCTGGCGCTACAGGTCCTGCCGGGGCTGCTGAAGGCGCCGCAGCCGCCGCCGCTCGCCGCCGACGTGGGGTTGCCGCAGGTGACGATTCGACCGGCGGCGTCACGACCGAAGGTCGAGGCGCCCACCAGGGCGCGGCGGCAACCAGAGCCGCGCCGGCACACGCACCTGGCTTCGCATCGCCACGCCTCCTCGGCTCCGCCACCGTCGCCGCTGGCCGAATCCCCTGTTCCGATGAGCCCGGCCCCTGCCCCAGTGCCGACCCCGCCGCCGGCACCTGAACCTCCCCCTCCCGCGCCCGAGGTGGAACCGCCGGCCGACGCGCCGCCGCCGCCAAACGACGGATCGGCCGAGTTCGCGCCCCACTGACCGCACGTGCCCGTGCGATTTCCACCGCTATAGTCCGTCGCCGTTTTGGCAGCCCCACGCGAATACGAGCTGGTCCTGATGCTGGACCCCCAACTTGATGCCCCCACACGGGACGGGTTGGCGCAGGACGCGCGCGGCCAGATCGAGGCTTCCGGCGCTCTCAAACACGAGAACAGCTGGGGTCTGCGCAAGATGGCCTACGAAATCAACAAGCGCACCGAGGCCGACTATCGCTGGATGCGCTTCGAGGCTCCGAGCGAGCTGCTGGACTCACTCGACCACAACCTGAAGATCGCCGATGGCGTCCTCCGCTTCCGCATCTTCAAAGTCGACCCCAGCGCCCCCGTGATCGTCCCGCCCGTGACCGCCGCCGCCCCCGGGCCGCGCGAGCGCAGCGCCCACGGAGCCCGCGATGATCGCGGCGACTCCCGCGACGACTCCGACGAGTAGCGCCGCTCTTTGCGGAGAATGCCCCCGGTGAGGGGGAGAAGTCACGCCGCGCCCGCTCTTAGACTGGAGTTCAGAAAGCAACTTCAGAGGGAGTGAGTGCCTTGGCAGCTTCGAACGTGAATGTGGTGGTCATCACCGGGAACCTGACGCGGGATCCCGAGCTGCGGCACACCGGCGGCGGGACGGCTATCTGCGAGCTTCGCGTCGCCGTTAATACCAGCCGCAAAGACGGCCAGACCGGCCAGTGGGTCGATAAGGCCAACTATTTCGACGTCGTCGTCTGGGGAGGCCAGGGCGAGAACTGCGCCAACTACCTCTCCAAGGGCCGCCCGGTGGCCATTGAAGGCCGCCTCGACTGGCGCGAGTGGGAGGCCAAAGACGGCAGCGGCAAACGGCAGGCGGTCCAGATCGTCGCCAATAAGGTCCAGTTCCTCGGCTCGCGCGACGGCTCGGGCGGTGGTAGCAACGGCAACGGGGGGGGCGGCTTCACGCCGAGCAGCGACGTTCCCGCCGACACCTCCGACTTCGAGGGCGCAGCAGCCGGCGCCGGTGAAGGCGGGGGCGCCGAAGACGACATCCCGTTCTAGGTCACTCCACGGCGTCGCTAAGCGGCGCTGTGGCTTAGATCTGTAGCATCCCGCGCCGAATGGCTAGAGCAAGAGAGAGTTCCTCGGACAACAAGCGCGGGCGTCGTGGCGCCGATCGATCGCGTCCGCGCAAGTACACGCGCGTCAACGCCGAGACGGTCGACTACAAGGACCTCAACCTCCTGCGCCGCTTCCTTTCCGACAAGGGGAAGACGCGCGGCCGTCGCGTCACCGGGCTCTCCCGCGCCCACCAGCGCCAGCTCTCGGTGGCGGTGAAGCGGGCCCGCGAGATCGCCCTGCTTCCCTACGTCGGAGAGCGCTGATGGCACAGGCCATCCTGCTCGAGGACGTCGAGTCGCTCGGCGAGCGCGGTCAGGCGATCGACGTCGCCCCCGGCTACCTCCGCAACTACCTGATCCCGCGCAAGCTGGCCCAGCCGGCCACCGCCGGCGCCCTCGAGGAAGCTCAGCGCCGCCGCGAGGTCTTCGAAAAAGCCGAGAAGGCGCGGGCCGAGCGCGAAGCCGAGGCGGCGGCCCTGCTCTCCAAGACCGTGATCACGATCCACCAGCGAGCCGGGGAGGACGGGAAGCTGTTCGGCTCGGTCGGCACCAAGGAGATCGTCGACGCCCTCCGCGACGCCCGCGACCTGCGGATCGATCGCCGCAAGGTCCGACTCGAGCAGCCGCTGCGCGAACTCGGCACCTTCATGGTCGAGATCGAGCTTGCCGACGGCAGCGTCGCCGCGGTGAAGACGATCATCTCCGAGGAGAAGTAGCCGGCACCCCAGCCCCTCGCCGGGTGGGTGAGGGGCTGACGCGGCGGTAGGCTCAGCTGCAGTGGCTTCGTTACGACTTCCGACAAAGATTCGGCGTCGCGCCAGGGCGCGGACGCGGATCGGGTGGGCGCGGTCGGAGCGGGCGACGGTTGGGCTCGCGACGGTCGCGATCGCCGGCAGCGGCGCGGTGCTGGTCGACCAGTTCGCCCGCATGCTGCGCCGGCGCTCGCAGGAGCGGGAGAGTCGCAACCCCGAGGTCCTGATCGAAGCCGCGCCGGCGGCGGCGATCGACACCGTCGGCGTCGCCGTGCGCGGCTACGCCGCCGCGCCTCGCAGCGAGACCGTCCTCTTCAACCTCCTCGCCGGCTTCCTCGGCTCCTTCGCCCTGGTCCGGCTCTCGACCTGGGGCATTCGCGACCGCTGGGGGCCGTTCCGCAACGTCAGCTTCCGCGGCCGCCACATCCACCATTTCGTGCCCGGCATCGTGATCGCCTTCGGCTCCGGCACCGCGGCCATCCTCACCGACAACGACGAGCTCGAGCAGCGCCTGGCGCTGCCGATGGGCGCCGGCATCGGCCTCACCTTCGACGAGGCGGCGCTGCTGCTCGACCTCCGCGACGTCTACTGGACCCGCGAGGGCCTGCTCAGCGTCCAGCTCAGCCTCGGCGCCACGGCGATCCTCAGCATCGCGATCCTCACCCAGCGAATGCTGCGCCGCGGCGAGCGCCAGCAGGAGCGGGAGGGCCTGATCCCTCCCGCCGCCGATCATCTCTCCGCCGGAACTGGCGCCTTGGCGTAACGAAAGCGTCAATTCCTTTTCACGGGAATTGCAAGGAAGGGTGGCATGCCCGCCCGCGGGCTTTGGTTTGCTTGAGAGCCCCCGGGTTTCCGCATCGGATCCGCCGGAGCGGGGCCTTAACTGTCACTGATGCCGCAACCCCCCACCACCCACGTGCCGCCGCAGAACATCGAGGCGGAGGAGTCCGTCCTCGGGGCGATGCTGGTCGCCGAGCCGGCGCTGACCCGGGTGATCGACGAGGTCAAGCTCAACGCGGCCGACTTCTACCTCGATCGTCACCGGGCGATCTTCGAAGCCGCCCACGACCTCTACGCCGAGTCGAAGCCGGTCGACGAGCTCAGCGTCAGCGAGGCGCTGACCCAGCGCAACATGATCGACCAGGCGGGCGGCAAGCACTACGTCTCCGAGCTGGCGGCGAAGGTCCCGGCCGCCGGCAACGCCAAGCACTACGCGGAGATCGTCCAGCAGAACTCGTTGCTGCGGCGACTGCTCGGCGCCGGCCAGGAGATCCAGGGCTGGGTCAACGAGCGGGCGGGGGAACCGCGCGAGCTCTCGGAGCGGGCCGAGAAGCTGCTCTTCGACGTCGCCCACAAAGAGCAGGCCAGCGACTTCCGCCTGCTCTCGGAGATCCTCCACGACGAGGTCGACCGGCTCGAGAAGCTCTCCACCGGCGAGATCGAGATGACCGGCACCCCGTCCGGGTTCCGCGACATCGACGCGATCACCGGCGGCTTCCAGCCGGGGAACCTGATCATCGTCGCGGCACGACCGGCGATGGGAAAGAGCGCCCTGGTCGCCAACATCGCCGAAAACGTCGCCGTCAAGCGCAACAAGCCGGTCGCCTTCTTCTCGCTCGAGATGTCCGAGGTCGAGCTGGCCCAGCGCTTCATCGCCTGCCGGGCGCGGATCTCCGGCGACAAGCTGCGCAAGGGCCAGGTCTCCGCCCGCGACTGGCCGAAGGTGGTGCGGGCCTGCAACGAACTCGAGGAGGCACCGCTCTGGTTCGACGACTCCTCCGACCTCGGCATCCTCGACCTGCGGGCGAAGGCGCGGCGCCTGCACGCTCAGGAACAGGACCGCGGCGGCCTCGGCCTGATCATCCTCGACTACATGCAGCTGATGCGCTCCGACGACCATCGCGCCAACAGGGTCGAGCAGGTCGGCCAGATCAGCCGTGGGCTGAAGATCCTCGCCCGCGAGCTCGAGGTGCCGGTGGTCGCGATCTCCCAGCTCTCGCGCGCTCCCGAGCAGCGGACGCCGCCGAAGCCGCAGCTCTCCGACCTGCGCGAGTCGGGCCAGATCGAGCAGGACGCCGACGTCGTCGCCTTCCTCTATCGCGCCGACTACTACCGCGATCCCGACGAGGAGCCCGACGGCCTCGCCGACCTGATCATCGCCAAGCACAGGAACGGCCCGATCGGGACCCGCTCGCTGGTCTTCCTCGACCGCTTCCCCAAATTCGCCGACCACTCCGGCCAGGAGGCGCCGATCGAGCAGCCCGCCGAAGAAGGCCCGCCACTCGAGGACGTCGCCGCGGCGGGACCCGACTTCTGATGCCGGCGATCGCCCGCAGCGAACCGTTCCACAGCAGCGGCCCGTGCCCGCTCGGCGTCTGCGACGGCTCCGGCTGGATCCTCGGGCCCGAAGACGTGGCGCGGCCCTGTGAGTGCCGGGCCGAGCGCCTCAACCGCGGCAAGGGCCGCGGCGTCTCCTCGGTGATCCCGCCGCGCTACCGCGGCGTCTCCTTGGACCGCCCGCCGGTCTCCGACATGGCGCGGGACCTGCAGACGAAAGGGGCCGTCTCCGAAGTGCGCGCCTACGTCGACGATCTCGATTCCCGGCTTGAGCAGGGCCGCGGCCTCTGGCTCTTCGGCGACACCGGCACCGGCAAGACGACGCTGGCGATGCTGATCTCCAAAGCGGCGCTGGAAGCCGGCAAGACCGTCGCCATCTACTCGCTGCCGAAGCTGCTGGCGCGGATCCGCCGCACCTACGACTCCGAACCGGGCGGCGACTCCTACCTCTCCTTCTTCGAGCGCCTGACCTCGGTCGACCTCCTCCACATCGACGACCTCGGCGCCGAGAAACGCTCCGACTGGGTCCTCGAGCAGCTCTACGCGCTGGTCAACGAGCGCTACGAGACCCAGCGCTCGGTCCTGATCACGACCAACCTCCCGCACGAGGAGCTCGAGGAGCAGATCGGCTCCCGCACCGTCTCGCGGCTGACCCAGATCTGCGACGAGGTCGCGGTCTTCGGCGACGATCGCCGCTACGGCAAGTACCGCAAGGCCGCCTGACCCCGGGCCGTTGCGCGCCCGCCCGGCGCGACCGTCAGAATCAGCCGCTGATGCCAGGCGTGGTCATAGTCGGTGCCCAATGGGGCGATGAGGGCAAGGGGAAGATCACCGATCTGCTCGCGGAGCGGGCTGAGGTCATCGTCCGCTTCCAGGGCGGCAACAACGCCGGCCACACGATCGTCCGCGACGGCGAGGAGTTCAAGTTCCACCTGATCCCCTCGGGGATCCTGCACTCGCGGAAGACCTGCGTGATCGGCAACGGCGTCGTCGTCGACCCGCGGGTGCTGCTGGGCGAGATCGACGGCCTCAAACGGGCGGGGGTCAGCGTCGGCAAGCTGCGGATCTCCGCCAACGCGCACCTGATCATGCCCTACCACGTGCTGCTCGACCAGGCCGGCGAGACCAAACTCGGCAAGCTCTCGATCGGCACCACCCGGCGCGGCATCGGTCCCTGTTACGCCGACAAGGCGCTGCGGCTGGGGATCCGCGTCCAGGACCTGCTCGACGAGAAGATCCTGCGGACCAAGATCCGCGCCGCGCTGGAGCCCAAGCAGCAGGCCCTGCGCGAGCTCTCGGTGCAGCGGCGCAAACTTCGCAAGGAAGCCGGCGAGGAGGCAAAGGCGCCGGAGAGTCCCGCCCCCGGTGCCCCCGATCCGCGCCTGGACCTGCACGCGATGGTCGAGGACCACGTCAACTTCGGCCACCGCCTCGAGCCCCACATCGCCGACACGGCGAAGCTCTGCTGGGACGCCCTCGACGCCGACCAGACGGTGATCTTCGAGGGGGCCCAGGCGACGCTGCTGGACCTCGACCACGGCACCTATCCCTTCGTCACCTCCTCGAACCCGATCGCCGGCGCGGCCACGGTCGGCGCCGGCGTCGGCCCGACCGACATCACCGAGGTCTGGGGCATCGCCAAGGCCTACGCGACCCGGGTCGGAGCCGGACCCTTCCCGACCGAGCTCGAGGACGAGACCGGCGAGCGCATGGTCGAGCGCGGGCACGAGTTCGGCACCACCACCGGCCGCCGTCGCCGCTGCGGCTGGATGGACCTGGTCGCGCTGCGCTACGCGGTCCGGCTCAACCGCATGGACTCGCTGGCGATCACCAAGCTCGACGTGCTCAGCGGCCTCGGCCCCCTGCGCGTCGCCGTCCGCTATCGCTCCAAGGAGGGCGCCGTCCTCGACAGCTTCCCCTACCACCAGTCGATCCTGCACTCGGCGACGCCCGAGTACGAGGAGCTGCCCGGCTTCGACGAGGACCTCGGCGAGTGCCGCGAGGAGAAGGACCTGCCCCAGGCGGCCCGCGACTACCTCGCCTACATCTCAGATTTCGTCAAGGTCCCGATCCGCCTGGTCGGGGTCGGCCCGGACCGCGCCCAGACGATCCGGATCGACGCATAGCGACGCAGCGGCACAGCTACCCAGCCGCCTGCCGGGCCTGAATTTTGGATCGCGTTGCCGTTCCTCGGCGCCGCCGACGAGCACGAGCGGGCCCGGCTTTCGATGCTCGAGACTTGATTTCAGAGCCCGTTAAGGCGCTCTTTTTCATGTATTGCCGGGTTTATGAACTCGGAGAAGTTGGTAGTTTGATCTGCGGTAGGGAATGCTCCATGGGTTCACGCAAGCTTTCGGACGGCATTTGCCTGGACGGGCTGGCCGCAAAAGGAGAGATATAGGGATATGCGCAAGCACTTGATTCTGACGATGGCCATTGGGGCCCTGATCGCGCTTACCGTCGCAGGCATCGCGAGCGCGGGCAACAAGCCGATCACGGTCCGCTCGGGCAACCTCGAATTCACCTTCAACGGCGGCTTCACCCCGACCGTGCTGCCAAAGAAGACGCTGGCGCCGATCACGCTGGCCGCCGAAGGCAAGGTCAAGACGGTCGACGGGACGCACCCGCCGGCGTTGAAAGAAGCCGTGATCGAAACCGACAAGAACGGCGTCGTCAACGTCAAGGGCTTCCCGGCCTGCACCTCCAGCAAACTGCAGTCGCAGGACACCGCACACGCGAAAGCGATCTGCAAAACCGCGATCATCGGCGAAGGCACGACCGACGTCGAGATCGCCTTCCCCGAATCGACTCCGATTCCGGTCAAGAGCAAATTGCTCGTCTTCAACGGCGGCGAAAAGGGCGGCGTGATCACGTTCTACATCCACGCCTACATCACCGTGCCGACCCCGGCGGCGATCGTCACCACCGTGAAAATCAAAAAGATCCACAAGGGCCGCTTCGGCACCGAATCGATCGCCTCGATCCCGAAGATCGCCGGCGGCAGCGGCTCGGTCACCTCGTTCAGCCTCAAGATCGGCAAGCAGTACACCTACAAGGGCAAGAAAATGAGCATCCTCTCGGCCAAATGCCCAGACGGCAAGCTCCAGGCCCACGCGACCGCGAAGTTCAGCGACGGCACCAGCGCCTCCGCTGAAATCATCCGCACCTGCACCGGCAAGGGCTGAGGCAGAGCTTCGCTCAGCACTTCCTCAGGACAGGCAGGTTTTGAGAAGGGCGGCCGAAGGGCCGCCCTTCTTCATGGCACTTGGCGGAGCTGCCGTAGGCTCCTGAGGGTCTTGAGTCGCCTGGGAACAAAGATCGCCCTTGGCCTGGCAGCCGTCGCGGCAAGCGCCGTGGTGGCGGCACCGAGCGCGATGGCCGGAGTGGTTCCGTGGGGCGCCGGTTGCAGCCCGGTCGCGGCAGGCGCGACGAGGACCGCCGCCAACTGCGGAGCCGAACTCCTCGACGGACGGGCGATCGCGCCCCCGGCGGCGCCGGCCGCGGTGAAGGAAGTGATCGCCGCGGCGAATCAGATCGACGGCCGCCCCTACGTCTGGGGCGGCGGCCACCTCAGCTTCTTCACCAAGGGCTATGACTGCTCGGGCGCCGTCAGCTACGCCCTGCACGGCGCCCGCCTGCTCGAAGCGACGATGGTCTCGGGTCAGTTGGCCCACTGGGGCGACGCCGGAGCCGGTAGATGGATCACCGTCTACGCGAACCGCGAGCACGTCTTCATGGTCGTCGCCGGGCTGAGGTTCGACACCCGCGACGACCTGCCCGGGATCTCAGGGCCGCGATGGCACATGGCGTGGGCGGAACCGCGGGGCTTCGCTGCGCGGCACCCAGCCGGGCTCTGAGCGAACCGGCAACCGCGGGGGACTTAGCGTTCCAGCGCGGCTGACTCGAGGATGCCGAGCAGCTGCGTGACCCGGCAGACCAGCAGCCGCTCCTCATCGATCTCGACCCAGACGCCGGCGGCGGCCGGGAAGACGACGTGGTCGCCGGGCTGCACCGGCATCTCGACTCCGGCCTGGGCCCACCAGTCGAGGCCGGGGCCGACGGCGAGGACGATGCCCTGCTCGGGCGGCGGCTCGTGGGTACCGGGCGGAACGACGAGGCCCGAGCGCCGAACCCGGTCCTGGTCGAGCTCCTTGATCACGATCTGATCGAACAGCGGTCGCAGCTGATGGCGGACCGACTCGGTCGGGTCGGGTATCTGCGCGGTGCCCATGGCCTAAGTTTGCCGCATGTCGATGCTGGCCTCCCGGCCCTCCCGCCGCCAGCTCGGCATGGCCGCCCTCGCGCTCGGCGCCCTCGGGGTCGTCTTCGGCGACATCGGCACCAGCCCGCTCTACGCCCTGCAGACCGTCTTCTCCGCCGACCACCAGGCGGTGAAGCCGACCGAATCCGACGTCTACGGGGTGATCTCGCTGGTCTTCTGGTCGATCACCCTGGTCGTCTCGATCGAGTTCGTCCTCTTCATCATGCGCGCCGACAACGACGGCGAGGGCGGCATCCTGGCGCTGATCGCCCTGATCGAGGGCGCGAAGCTGCGCAGCCGCCGGGTCAAGGTCATGCTGATCGCCCTCGGGATGTTCGGCGTCGCGCTCTTCTACGGCGACGGCATCATCACCCCGGCGATCTCGGTCCTCTCGGCGGTCGAGGGGGTGAAGGTCGCGGTGCCGAGCCTGGAATCGCTGGTGCTGCCGATCACGATCGCCGTCCTCGCCGGCCTCTTCGCGATCCAGCGCTTCGGCACCCACGTGATCGGCCGCATGTTCGGGCCGGTGATGGTGATCTGGTTCGGGGTGATCGCCGCCGCCGGCCTCGGCCGCATCGCCGCCCACCCGGCGATCGTCAAGGCGCTATCGCCGAGCTACGGGATCGAGTTCTTCGGCAACCACTTCGGCGTCGCCTTCATCTCGCTCGGCGCGATCGTCCTCACCATCACCGGCACCGAGGCGCTCTACGCCGACATGGGCCACTTCGGCCGCAGGCCGATCAGTCGCGCCTGGTTCTTCGTCGTCTTTCCCGCCCTGACCCTCAACTACATGGGTCAGGGATCGCTGATCCTCGGCACCCCGAGCGCGATCGACAACCCGTTCTTCCTGCTGATCCCACACTGGGGCCGGATCCCGATGGTGGTGCTGGCGACGGTGGCGACCGTGATCGCCTCGCAGTCGGTGATCTCCGGCGCCTTCTCGGTGACCAAACAGGCGGTCCAGCTCGGCTTCCTGCCGCGGCTGACGATCCGCCACACCTCGGCGAAGGAGATCGGCCAGGTCTACGTGCCGGCGATCAACTGGGTCCTGCTCGCCGCGGTGGTGGCGCTGGTGCTCGGCTTCGGCTCATCCACCCGCCTCGCCTCCGCCTACGGCATCGCCGTCACCGGCACGATCACCGTCGACACCCTGCTCTTCCTCGTCGTCGCCCGGGCGCTCTGGCGCAAACCCGGCTGGCTGGTCGCGATCGGCGCCGTCGTCTTCTTCACCGTCGACCTCGCCTTCCTCGGCGCCAACCTGACCAAGGTCGAGCACGGGGGTTGGTTCCCGCTCTCGGTCGGGCTGATCGTCTTCACCATCCTCAGCACCTGGAAGCGGGGCAGCGAGAAGGTCCACGAGGAGCGGATCGAGGACGAGGGGTCGCTGCGCTCCTTCGTCACCGAGCTGCGCGAGATGGCACCGCCGGCGGTGCGGGTGCCCGGGACCGCCGTCTACCTCAATGCCCGCCGCGAAACGACGCCGCTGGCGATGCGGGCCGGGGTCGAGCACACCGGCGCCCTGCACGAGACCGTCGTGATCCTCTCGATCGAGACGACCAAAGCTCCCTACGTCGCCGAGTCCGAGCGGCTCGTGATCGACAACCTCGGCTACGAGGACGACGGCATCAGCCACCTCACCGCCCGCTTCGGCTTTCAGGACTCGCTCGACGTCCCCCGGCTCCTCGCCCTCGCCCAGGAGACCGGACTCGAGTCCGACGTCGACGTCGACGGCGCCGTCTACTTCCTCTCCCAGATCTCGATCACGCTGACCGCGGCCCCCGGGATGCGCGGCTGGCGCAAGCGCCTCTTCGTCACCATGTCCCGCAACGCCGCCAGCCCGGTCGACTACTTCCACCTGCCGGGCGATCGCACGGTGACGCTCGGCTCCCAGATCGAGCTTTGAGCTCGCTCAGTTGCGGCGAAACCCGACCCGGCGTCAGCCGCCGACCACCGGCGCGATCGGGGTGCAGGCCGGGTGGACCGGGTGGGCGGGATCGAGTGCCGTGAGCACGTCGGCGTCGGCGATGTGGTCGTAGGGCATCGAGAGGTGCTCGCCGAGGTCGAGCGGGCACTGGTTCTGGAGCAGGATGTCGGTCACGCCGGGACCGCTGAGGAAGGCCGAGGTGTAGGGGGTGACCACCTCGTCGTAGCGGGACTCGATCACGGTGTATGCGACGCCGGGAACCGTCTCGCCGCCGGAGTTGAGCTCGGTCAGGAATGGCGAGCCGGCGCTCTGCTGCTGGCACGCCGGGCAGAGGGCACCGGTGAAGGCGCCGGCGCCAGGCAGGTAGGAGGAGAGGGTGAAGAGGCCGTTCAGGGTCGTGCCGTGATTCGACGGCGCCAACCCGACCAGCGCCCCCACCTTCGGAGTCCCTCCCAGATACTTGAGGTAGTAGCGGGGCATCATCCCGCCCTGGGAATGGCCGACCAGGTCGACCTTTTCCGCCCCGGTCGCCGCCAGCACCCGGTCGACGAAGCTCGAGAGCTGCGCCGCCGAAGCGGCGATGTCGCCGACCGCGTCGACCCCGACCGCGCCGCTGCCGGCGTAGGCCCCGTAGTTGAGGGCGAAGACGCAGTAGCCGTGGTTGTGGAGCAGCGGCGAGAGCGCCTGCCAGCTGTCGGACATGTCGGCGAAGGTGCCGTGGACGAGGACGACCGGCCGCGGGTGGGAGGAGCTCGGCCGGCAGGACCAGTCGTTGGCTCCGGGTGGGCTGGCGGTCGGGTTGGCGTGCGCGTAGCCGAGGGCGCCGTTGTAGATCACCGGCAGCTGCGCCGCCGCCGTGGCGCTCGAAGCTCCGCAACTTGCCGCGAGCCCGGGTCAGAACGATGGCGATGGTCATCCAGGTGTGGCGCCGCATCGCGGTCCTCCTTCGTCCAGTTGACTACCCAAAACTTAGTATATGGGAGGATTTTGCGGGCTCTCGAAAGTCATCGCAAAATAATTTGAGCATTGTCAGACCCTTGGCAGGGGGCAGGACGAAATCGAAGTCAAAGGAGAGGCAGATGAACGCATTGATCGCGCGCCGGCCACAGCGCCGAGTCCGCATCCTGGCGCTGGCGCTGGCGCTGCTCGCCGCGCTTGCCCTGACCGCCGCCGCGGCGGCACGGGCGGCCAACTACGTGGCGCTCGGCGATTCCTACGCCGCCGGGCCGTTGATCCCCGACCAGTCGCTTTCGCCGTTGGGCTGTCTCAAGTCCGATCACAACTACGCGCACCTGGCGGCGCCGAGCATCGGGCTGACCCTGCGTGACGCCAGCTGCAGCGGCGCGACGACGGTCGACATGACGTCGCCCCAGAGGGTCGACTTCGGCATCAACCCGCCGCAGTTCGAATCGCTGGACGCGAGCACGTCGATGGTCTCGCTGACGATCGGCGGCAACGACATCGGCTTCTCGGAAGTCGCCGAGAGCTGCATCACCCTGAATCCGTTCAGCTCGCCGTGCAAGGACAAATACGACCCCGGCGGCAAAGATCAATTGGCGGAGCGGATCGCGGCGACGGCGCCGAAGATCGCGGCGCTGCTGCACGGCATCCACGCCCGCGCGCCGTCGGCGAAAATCTACCTCGTCAACTATCCGGCGATCTTTCCCGAGGCCGGCAGCGGCTGCTGGCCGCAGATGCCGATCAGCTTCACCGACGCACCGTACCTGCGCTCGACCGAGCAGGACCTGGACGCGATGCTCGCGACCCAGGCCGCGGCGAACGGCGCCACCCTGGTCGACTGGTACAAAGCCAGCATCGGCCACGACGCCTGCAAGAGCACCTCGGTGCGATGGGTAGAACCGCTGGTGCCGGGCGAACTCGCGGCGCCGATCCATCCCAACAAAGCCGGGATGGCCGGCGGCGCGGCCGCCCTCGTGGCGGCCGTCAAATAGGAAACGGCTCGCGCAGCCGCTCTCTCAAGAGAGCGGCTGCAGGCGGGTCTTTTCGACCTTGGCGAGCTTGCGTTTCAGCCGCTGGAGTTCTTCCTCCTGCCGTTTCGAGCGTTCGAAGCCCTCGGCAGCCAGGTTTTCCTTCTCCAGCGGATCTTTCTTGAGGTCGTACATCTCCCACTGCGGCGGCTTCTTGTGTTCGACGTCGTGGTACTTGGCCAGCTTCCAGCGCTCTTCGCGGATGCTGACGATGTGGTTCGGTGGTTTGGGGTAGGGCCCGTGCTTCTGGCCGGACTGGAAGTCGTCGTAGGTGAAGACGACGTAGTTCTGCGTCGACTTCGTCGGCGAGGGGTTGAGGACGAGCTGCGAGTAGTCGACCCCCTGCCAGTCGGCGCGGGCGCTCTTCGGGGCCTTCGCCAGGCTCGCCAGAGTCGGCAGGAAGTCGACGTGGGAGACCAGCGCCTCGCTCTGCAGCGGCTTCGGGAACAGCCTCGGGTTGGAGTAGACGAGCGGGATCCGCGTCGCCTCCTCGTAGAAGTTGAAGTTCTTCTGCCGCATGCCGCCGTGGGTCAGCCCCATCTCGCCGTGGTCGGCGGTGCGGATCAGCAGCGTGTCGTCGAAGAGCCCGGTTTCTTCCAGCTTGTCGAGGACGTTGACCATGTAGCTGTCGGAGGAGCGCATCAGGTTGCCGTAGAAGTTCAGGTAGTTGCGTTTTTCCTGCGGCGTCTTCAGTTTCCCGGTCAGGTTGAAGATCTTGAGAAATTCCGCCTGGACCGTGGGCTTGCTCGCGAGGTCTTCGGCGACGGTCTCCGGCAGGCCGATGTCGCCTTCCAGCCAGGACTGGTCGTATTCGTCTTCTTCGAAGCCCGAGCCCGGGTAGAAGAGGACGTCGTGCGGGTTGACCAGTGAGATCACCATGAAGAACGGCTGCTCCTGAGCCGCCGTCGAGCTGAGGTACTGGAGCGCGCCTTCCGCGGCCCCGGTGCCGGTCGAGTTGATGAAACGACCGTCGTTGTCGACCTTGCCACCGCCGGCCTCGGGAACGGTTTGGTTGGCGCCGGCGTCCGGCGGGTTCCAGCGCATGAAGCCGTACTTTTCGAGGTCGGCCGGGACCGCGTCATTCATCGTCGCCGGTTTCGAGCAGTGCCACTTGCCCTTGTAGATGGTGGTGTAGCCGGCCGCCTTCATCACCGTCGCCAGGTTCTTCAGTTCCGTCGGCAGGTTCACCTGCGGGTATTCGGAGGCGGGCATTTCTTCCTCGAGCGTGTACTTGACCCCGTGCTGGGCTGGGAAGTAGCCGCTCATCAGGGTCGACCGCGCCGGCGAGCACATGCAGGCGTTGGTGAAGGCGCGTTCGAAGCTGAGGCCGTGGCGCCGCAGCCGCCGCAGCCCCGGCAGGTTCTGCCGCAGCCAGTTCGGCGGGAAGTGCTGGATCGCCCGTTCCTGGTCGGTGAGGAAGAGGACGATGTTCATCCCGGCGACGTCCTTGCGCTTCCCCTTCGCCGCGGCAAGCGCCTGTTCGACGCCGGCTCCCTGCGACAGCAGCAGGGCCGACGCGGCGGTGGCCCCGGTCCCGATCAGCTCCTTGCGGGTGAGCCCGCCCTTACGCTCGTCCGATCGATCCATTCGTTCCTCTCGAAGTGGTTGGCGCCAGGGGGCGCTGGCCCCAACCTAACAGCGGCGGATGAAGCTGCGGACGGCTGTTTTGGGCGGCGACTACTGCATTCGACCCCCTATGGGGAGCACAAATCCAACACTCGTCATATTTGGGCGATGCGAATCGCCAGCCTGGTCCCGTCCGCGACCGAGATGCTGTTTGCGCTCGGGCTCGGTGAGAGCGTCGTCGGGGTCACCCACGAGTGCGACTTCCCGCCAGTCGCGAGCGAGCTGCCGCACCTCACCTCAACCGTCCTCCCCGACGGCCTCAGCGCCGGCGAGATCGACGCCGCGGTGAAGTCGATCGTCGGCGAGGGCAAGGCGCTCTACAGCCTCGACGAGGAGAGGCTGGCGGAGCTGGCACCGGACCTGATCGTCACCCAGGCCGTCTGCGAGGTCTGCGCGGTCTCCTTCGAGGACGTGGTCGAGGTCGCCGCACGGCTGCCGGGACCGCCGCGGGTGATCCAGCAGGACCCGAGCTCGCTCGCCGAGGTGCTCGAGGACGTGACCCGGCTCGGCGTGGCGGCCGGGATCGCCGATCGGGCCCATGAGCTGCGGGGGGATCTCGAGGGACGGCTCGCCGCCGTGGG
>OLLT01000436.1_pt1 | contig 21707 bp, 21 predicted proteins | sample 1604621 | NCBI WGS metagenome assembly OLLT01 (sample SAMEA104055725, study PRJEB20765) | soil metagenome | biome: Arctic tundra; feature: Polygonal ground; material: soil | place: USA | collected 2011-09 | depth 0-0.5 m | reverse complement strand
CGCTCCGGCCGCTCCGGCACCAGCGCCGGCCCCGGCGGCACCCGCGCCGGCGCCACTGACTCCGGCGCCGCCGAAACCGAGCTTGGAGAGGACGAAGCCCTTGAAGGCGATCAGCGGGCCGATCGGGAACAGCGCCGCCAGCGCCTTCTCGTTGGAGCGGACCTGGGAGCGGAAGTTCGAGCACTCCTCGCACTCGCGGACGTGGCGGCGAACCGGAGCCGAGACCTTGCGCAGGCCCTCGGCTGCTTCGGAGAGCTCGACGTGAACCTCGCCGCAGGTCAGCAGGCGCGCCTGGCTCGCCTCGGCGAGGGAGATCCTGGCCCGGACCAGCAACGACTTGACCGAGGGCACCGTGGTCTCCATCGCGGCGGCGATTTCCTCGTAGGAGAGCGCGTCCATCTCGCGCAGCAGCAGCGCCGAGCGCTGGGTCTCGGGAAGCTTGTTGACGTCGCTGAGGATCTGGCGGAACTCCTCGCGGTTGTGGACCCGCTCGGCGGTGGATGAGGCCTCGACCGCGGGCACCATGTCCATCGATTCCTGCGCGTCGGCGGTCGGTTTGCGCAGGTGGTTGAGGCAGCGGTTGCGGGCGATCCGGTAGAGCCAGGGCCGGAGGTTGATCTCGCGCTCGTCGGCGAGCATCGCCCGGTAGGAGTTGACGAAGACCTCCTGCAGCACATCCTCGGCATCCTCGGTCGAGCCCAGCATCTGCCGGCAGAATCCGAGCAGGCGGCCCTGGTAGCGGTCGACGATCGCCTCGAAGGCGCCGGGGTTGCCGGCGCGGGCCATCGCGATCAACTTCTCGTCGCCCTGGAGCTTGAGCAGGGGAGAGCGGCGGGCCAACAGTCCGCGGCGACTGGCGTGCGTGAGTGCTGATGCCTCCAAGCTCTCCTCCAGGGAAGGCGTTGTTCTTGTACTCAATGACACCGTAACAGCGGCAGAGTTGCGCCCAGCGAAGATTTATTGCGGTTTTATGCCTGCCCAGGCGGGATACCATCGCCTGGCCCGGGTGGCGAAACTGGCAAAAGCGGCGCCCTTAAAAGGCGCTGCCCCTTCGGGGGCTTGCGGGTTCGAGTCCCGCCCCGGGCACTTTGGCGGCCTCAGAGATAGGGTTTGGGCATGGAGGCGCATGGGGGGCGGATCATCGCCAAGGTCTTGAAGTCGAGAGGGGTCGACCACCTCTTCACGTTGTCGGGGGGGCATTTGTTCTCTATCTATGACGGCTGCAAAGAGGAGGGGATCGGGATCCTCGACGTGCGGCATGAGCAGACGGCTGCCTTTGCCGCCGAGGGGATGGCGAAGGCGACTCGGAACGTCGGAGTCGCGGCGCTTACGGCGGGCCCGGGAGTGACGAATGGGCTGAGCGCGATCGCCAGCGCCCAGGCGAACGGGTCGCCGGTCTGCGCGCTCGGCGGTCGGGCGCCGGAGTTGCGCTGGGGCTCGGGCTCATTGCAGGAGATCGATCACCTGCCCTTCGTCTCGCCGCTGGTCAAGTCGGCCGAGACCGTCAAGGAGCCGGCCGCGATCGCGGCGATGACCGCGGCGGCGCTGGACCTGGCGCTCGAGGCCCCGGGCGGCCCGACCTTCGTCGACTACCCGCTCGACGTCGTCTTCTCCGAGGCCGAGGTCGAGATCCCGCCGCCGCCCGCACGAGCACCAGCGCTTGCCGCCGAGGGAGTCGAGGAGGCCGCCGCGCTCCTCGCCGCCGCCGAGCGTCCCGCGATCATGGCCGGCAGCGGCCTCTATTGGGGGCATGGCGAGGGGGAGATGAGGGCGCTGGCGGAGGCGCTCGGGATCCCCGTCTTCCTCAACGGCCTCGGCCGCGGCTGCCTTCCCGCCGACAACGAGCTTGCCTTCAGCCGGGCTCGGGGAATGGCCCTTAGGGGCGCCGACGTGGCGCTGGTGATCGGCGTCCCGATGGACTTCAGACTCGGCTTCGGCGGCAGCTTCGGCGAGGAGACGAAGATCGTCCGGCTCGACGTCGCGCCCAACGCACTCGTCGCAAATCGCGCCCCCGAGGTCGACCTGGTCGGCGACGTCGGGGCGAGCCTGGCCGCGATCCGCGAAGGAGCAGGTAACGGCCCGCGCCGCAGCGCTCGTTGGCTCGAGCAGCTTCAGGCCGCCGAGGCGGAGAAGAGGGAGTCCGAGCGGGCCGAGCTCGACGATCCGCGGGCGCCGCTGCACCCGGTGCGGATCTATCGCGAACTGTCCGAGGTGCTCGACCGCGACGCGATCGTCGTCGGCGACGGCGGCGACTTCGTTTCCTATGCGGGTCGCTTCATCGACACCTACCAGCCGGGATGCTGGATGGATCCGGGCCCCTTCGGCTGCCTCGGCGCCGGCCCCGGGCAGGCGATCGGGGCCAAGGTCGCGCATCCCGATCGCCAGGTCTGCCTGCTGCTCGGCGACGGCGCCTTCGGATTCGCCGGAATGGAGTTCGACACGATGGCGCGTCATGGCCTCGGCGTGGTCGGCGTAATGGGCAACAACGGGATCTGGGCGCTCGAGCATCACCCGATGAAGTTCCTCTACGGCTACTCGGTCGCCGCCGAGCTACGACCGGAGACGCGCTACGACCAGTTGGTCGAATCGCTCGGCTGCGACGGCGTCCTCGTCCGCCACCCCGACGAGCTGCGGCCGGCGCTCGAGCGCGCTTTCGAGTCCGGCCGGCCGACGCTGGTCAACGTCCTCACCGACCCCGAGGTCGTCTACCCGCGCAAGTCGAACCTGGCCTGAGCGGCCTGGGGCCCTCCGAAACAAGAATCGGCCGCCATTGCTGACGGCCGATTCAAGCTGGCCCCTCAGGACGGGCAGGGGTACGTCTTCAGGGACCATGTGTATTCGATGGGCTCAGACGGCGGGAGGCGCCATGTTGCGGCAATCGCCTAAGCCCTGTAGCCGGGAGCAAGTATGGGATAACCCCTCCTCGTCCCCGGTGAACGCAGTATTGCCCCGGCTGTCCGTTGCGTCTAGCGGCCGCCAAGGCCGATACTCAATACAGGGTAGCGGCTTCTTACCAACTTTTGGTGGTTCAGCTAAAGGTTTGACCCGTATGTCCTGCTAGACCGCTGCAGACTGTCCACCCGGTACTGCAAAGTTCCTCGAACGAATGTGGCGGTGTTTCATTGGCTGGAAGCGGCCGTCGCGATCGCGGCTCCGTAGAGGATGTCGTGCTCGGAGACGGTGATCTGCTCGAGCCCGAACGCCCGCATCGCCTCGATCAGGATGACGATGCCGGCGACGATCGTCGGTGCCCGGTCGGCGTGCAGGCCGGGGATCTCGACCCGCTCGGAAAGGGGCGCGGAGGCGAGCTGCGACAGCATTCGCTGGATCGCCGGCAGGGCGAGGAGGTGGCCGTGGACCTGGGCGGGGTCGTAGGGGACGAGGCCCATTTCGACCGCCGCCAGCGAGGTCGGCGTGCCGGCGACGGCGATCCCCCTCTCGGCGCTTGTGCCGTTGGCGATCGCGGTCTCGATCAGGCCGCGAACGTCGCCGGCGAGCGCTTCGAGCTCGATCGCGGCTGGAGGGTCGGAGGCGATGTGCCGCTCCGTATGACGGACGACGCCTGCCTGGAGCGAGGTATGGAAGGAGATCTCGGCACCGCTGCCGACGATCAGCTCGGTTGAGCCGCCGCCGATGTCGATCACCAGGGTCGGCCGGGTGGGCAGGTGCTCGGAGGTGGCGCCGAGGTAGGTCAGCCGCGCCTCCTCCTCGCCGTCGAGGACTCGGGCGGAGAGCGCGAAGCGCTCCCGCAGCTCGGCGATGAAGGCGCTGCCGTTGCCGGCGTCGCGGACGGCGCTGGTCGCGATCGCATCAAGGCGGGCGACACCGAGCTTGGCGATCGCCTCGACGTATTCGCCGATCGCCTCGCAGGCGTCTTCGATCGCCTCCATCGAGAGCAGGCCCGAGAGGTCGACGCCGCGGCCCAGCCGCGTCACCCGGCTGCGCCGCTCGACCGGCGAGACGATGCCGCCGGCGACGTCGGCCACCAGCAGCCGCGCCGAGTTGGTGCCGATGTCGATCACCGCGACGCGCTGAGGGGCCTGCGACATGGGCGGCACTTTAGAGCGGCGCCGAGCTGGCCGGCGAGGCCGGCATTTCGTTCTCGCCTCGCCGGATATACGCTTTGTACAACGATCCTGTGGGGCCGGCAATCGAGAGGACGCGACGATCGCGCCGCTGTCGATCCGACCGCAGGGCATATTTTCGCGGTCCAAACCCCCTGAGGCTCCCCCGGCCTCTTCGTTGCTAGCATTGACAAACCGTCGCGGGGTGGAGCAGCCAGGTAGCTCGTCGGGCTCATAACCCGAAGGTCGCAGGTTCGAATCCTGCCCCCGCTATCGAGAAAGGGCCTGCAAAGCAGGCCCTTTTTTGTGGCTTAGAACGGATCTGGCTTTCGCCGTTGTTCCAATAGCGTTCCAATTCTGCGGGCGTGCCGTTGATTGGCACAGCAGCTCAAAGAACGCCGGAGGCCGTTTTCGAATGGTCCACCGGACGGCTTCAACGCGATGTAGAGCTGTGCTCTTCGTCACGGGTCTCCGGATATGTCCACGGACACGCAATCGCCCGCCGGGGCTTTTTACGTCCGCGACTTCCGTTGCTGTGTGAGTCTCGTGTCCGGAAGATAAGCTCCCGCTGGTGGAAGCGGGGGCGGGGTGTCCACGGTGGAAGGGTCGCGCGCGCCGCGTCGTGAGCCGGGGGTGCCGGGCGTCCGGAATTGTCGGGCCGCCCGCACAAACGCGCGATGCCGTCGACCACCTTCGATCTCCGGGGCCGCTGTGAGACTTGGACCCGGACAGCTCGTCTCGGAGTATGTGGTCTTTCTGTCGTCCTCGAACGACGCGATCGAGGTGCGCGAGAGGGTCGACGGTCTGATCAAGAACTCGGTCAACCCGGCACTGAAGGAACTCGGCCCGGGCGGGGCGCGCTTTTACCTGGAGAAATGGGAGCACACGGAGGCCCGTCGCCTGAACCCGGGCGAGAACTTCGACGACGAGTTCGTCGAGAAGGCGACCAACAGCGACCTGATGATGACGTTGGTGGTCGATCGTGTCGGTCCTGGAACTCGACTCGAGATGGAGGAGGTGGCGAAGTCAGACACCGAGATCGCGGCGCTCTGGTTCGTCAGGTTCGGGGAGCAGCCCGACACTGAGGCGGCGCGATTTCTGAATGAGCTCCAGGACGCCGGCATCCTGCGCTACAAACAAGCTGGCCCGATCGAGTCCGAGGAGAGTTGGCAGGCGATTGTGCGGGTGCTGATCGCCGCCGCCTTGGAGGCGCTCAAACCGAAAGACGATGCGGAGGACTACCGTGAGCGGCTCTGAGGATCACGGTCAGATCGTCGCCGCCCTGCTCTGGGACGTGCCGAGTCTGCGCCGCGGATCGCAGTCGGGGAAGGATTTCGTCGACGGACTGATCGGCGGGTCAGATCGCTGGTGGGAGACCCGAGAGCCCGAAGACGACGCACTCGGGCGAGCCGCTATCGCCGTCGCCCACGAGCGAGCCGGAGAGCTGGACACGGCGGCCGGCACCTACGCGGAGCTCTCCGCAGACACGGACTCCTGGGTGCGTCTCCTCGGCCTGATGCTGCGCGCGTGGAGTGAGGGTGAGGAGGGGAGCGCCCCGATCCTCCAGGCCGAGAGCGAGCTCGACGGTCTGAAACTGGCCGACGGCCGATTGGAGGCGCACCTCCGTGCGAAGCTTGCAACGTACGCCTTCGACGAAGGCGATGGGGATCTCGGGGTCGCGATCCTCAAGAAGGCGATCGCCCTAGCACCGGACGAGAGCATGCTGAGGTGGGCGCTCGCGATCGAGGGTCTGAACGTCGGGCTCGGCATCGAATGGTCCGAGGAGGAACCGGAGCGGGCCCCTGACCCCCTGGTCGAATATCCCTGGATCGAGGTCGACGCCCAACGGGCCGCCCAGGCGACCCTCTCGGCGATCGTCGAAAGCCGTTCCCGACGGGTCTGGACTTTTCAATGGGGAATGGGCAGGACCCCCTTGGACGACGTTGTCTCCGCCGAGGTACAGGCGACCTGGGCGGGCGCGCTCTGGATGCGACGGACGATCCGCAAGCAGTTGGGGGCGCAGTTGCTCTCGGGGGCCGCGCGCAGCCCCAGGCAATGGGCATACGGCGTCATCATGTGGACCCTCGGCGGAGGACAGAACCCTGAGCGTGCCTACGCGCTGGCAGAGCCCAGGTTCGACGGCGAGTCGGCCGATTTCATCGTCGGGGCCCTGACCGAGGCCGAGGTCTCCCCGAGGTTCTCTCATCGTTTGATTTCCACGGCGGTCGAAGCATGGGACGAGCTCTCCGAGGACATGCTTCGCACCGTGGTGAAGCTGCACGAGCCGACCGACAGTGACCACCCGGCGATGCAGGAAGTGCGCCGCCTCTGGGCGGGTTACGCCGCACGTCTTACCGAGGAGTGGCTCGCGAACTTCAGAGAACTTGAGTTCCCGACCCAGGCGTCGTTGCTGGATGCGCTGGGCGCGGGGGCGGCCGAAGGATTTCCCGCCGACGCGAAGCAAGCCATCTTCCAGACTGCGAGTCAGGCGATCAGGGAGCGCGACTCCATCGACGTGCAGTTGTTGCGTGTCTTGGCGGCTGTCACCCCCGACCCTCTGAAGGGATCCGACCTCCAGCGGGAGATCAGCGAGAAGGCCTCGGCCGGGACGATTGCGCGGTTGGGGGCAGACGGCCAGCCCGGACTATTCACCTCCGATGCTGTGGACGAGGCACGGCGATCGCTCATTGAAACTGTTGAAAACCAGTCGGAGGAGGCACGGCAGGGAACCGTGTCGTTCGGAGCTGGCGACCCACGTGTCGATCTCGGTCACCTGATCGCGAGCTACGGGGACGAGGGCGAAGATGGTGTCGGCCTGTTGATGGAAACGGCACTAGACGGGGGACTCCCCAGCGAGCATCTTCTGAACGCCCGCAATGCCCTCACCCTCATACGTCGGGCCAAGCGGCTGGGCTCCGCCAAGCTCCGGACGCTTCACGCGGCAACCGATCCGCCCGGCTCTTTCTCGGCGCACGCGGGCATCTCGCGGGAGCTGATCAAGGCGAGTCGCCTGAGGATCCTCGCGGAGGATCTCGATCCCAAGGAGATCGCGTCGGTGGTCGAACTATGTAGGGCGCCGGAGGACAAGGTCCGGAACATCGCGCTCGCATCCTGTGCCGAAGCGGTCGAGACGGGCCGAGAAGGTGGCGCCAAGGACGCACTCTCGTGGAGTCTCGTCGGCGGCCTCTTCGACCCCGAGGACGAGAACATCGGGTCGGTGGCGTACGCATTCACGTCGCAGTTCATCGAGCGATTCCCGATCGCCGGGGAGGTTGCCGTCTCCAGGTTTCCACGTCTACTCGAGATCGGCGACATGTCGGTCCGGGCCGCTGTTCGGACGATGGCTAAGGACTGGTCCTCCGAAGAGCAGTTGGCCAGCTCATCGACCGTCCGCGAGCTGTTGGCGCGGACCGACGAGGACCGGTCGTGGCTCGTCCGCAACGCATGAGTCGGCAGTGATCCGCCTCCCGGCCGCGGGAAGCCACTAGCGGAGCCGAGGGCACGAGGTGAACCTGACTCACGGCCTGCTGTGCGGATCTCCTCCGGGAGATCCGACAGGATCACCCCGTGCGGTCCTTCCCCTCCCTCCTCGACCAGCCCTTCAGTTTCTGGCAGCTTCGGCTTCTGACCGAGCAGCAGTTTCGCGACGAGGCCAAGGCGCGGGGCGTCTACCTTCAGTCCCCGCAGCTCGAGGCGCTCCACCGCCTGAGGCTCATAGTCCCGGTCCTCCGCGTGGCCCGGGACGGTCGTCGGATCGCGGCGATGGCGCGGGGCAAGGACCCCTACATCTGGGAGGCGGCGCACTGGCAACCGACAGCCCGGGTCGATCTCCAGCAGGCTTGTGAAGAGGGGCGACTTCACGACCCCGCAAAGGAGCACTTCATCGCGCGCCACAGGTTGCAACGAGAGGTAGGCGAGCTGACATATCGCTCAAGCGAGTACCTCTACTCCCACCACCAGCTACTCGCCCTGCCGACGGTGAGGATGGCGTTGCCTCACATCGCCTATCGCTCCAACGGACAGGCGAGCGGGTTCGGTGACGTGTATCCGGCCATCTCCGGCCACTGGCGATCCCAGGCCGAATGGCTCCGCCCGCGTCTCATCGCGATCAGCGCGCTCGAGTCCCTGTATTACCCGCCGATCATCGGGCACATCCGTTGGAATGGCGAGGACCTCGACCGCTTTGAAGACTGGCGCAACAAGCTGCGCCCGCGAGCGCTCCTAGACTGGCTCGGAGTCGACGCCGCGTGGCTGACGGGCTCTGCTCGGCTGCTCCTCGATCAAGCCAGGGTCATCGACCCCCTGGGTGACTGGTCCGAACTTGTCCGTGAAGCCGACTCGACGAGTTGGGAGAAGCTTGGTGGCGAGGCACGAAGCGCCGTCGATTTGCGGATCGGCGCCGAGATCATGCTTCGCTACTACGAGCGGCTCGCCGAAGGGCGCCTGGCCCCGCGGATCAAACCGCCTGCGCCTCGCGAACGCGACCCGTTCGCTGACCGCCTGCGGCAGCGAGGACGCCTCGACGCGACTCTTGCAGACTTTGGACTCTCCCCGCACCCTCGGCTCGTCTTGGTTCTTGAGGGGGAGACCGAGATGCTCCTCTTCCCGCGGGTGATGGCGCACTTCGGCGTCCGTCTCGATCGTGAATTCATCGCGATCGAGAACGCCAAGGGCGTAGGGCGTGATCTTTCGGCCCTCGTCGCCTACGCCGTCGCTCCGCCGACGGAGCGAGACGAGGAAGGGAAATACCTACGACCCTTACGACCGTTGACGCGGCTCCTCGTGGTAGTCGACGCGGAGGGGAAGTACGCGACCGAGGCAGGTAGGGAAGGACGACGCCAAGTATGGGTCGAGCGGGTGCTCGCAACCCTTCCCCTCGAGGATCGCACAGCCGCCGTTCGTGAATCCGTCGAACACCTCGTCGCCGTCGAGACCTGGGATCGCAAGGGGCAGAGCTTTGAGTTTGCCAATTTTACGGATCGCCAGATCGCCTTGGCATCTGAGAAGGTCGACCGCCGGACGACTCTCTCCTCGGCGCAGCGAACCACGATGGCCGCAAGCATTCGCGCTAGTCGAGGAAACCTCGCACCGTTACTGGGCAGAGGGTCGAAGGTCGATCTCGCCGATAGCCTCTGGGCCGTACTAGAAGAAAAGATCAAGGCGTCCAAGCAGCGGGGGACTGAGGCACGGATTCCGATCGTCAGGGTGCTTGACCGCGCCCTCGGGCTAGCGCATGAGCTGCCCCGAAAGAACGTCGTCATCCCCCTTCGAAAGCCCTAATCCGCACCGTGACCGTGTCAAGCGTGGCCGAGACCCCGCATCTCGCCAGGCAGGTGTCGGATGCCGCCGGATGAGCGCGGGTCGATTCCATCATTTTTGCCGACGTCGGGGAGGCGGCCTCTGCATCTCCTTCGGGATCACCTGAACCGCGTCATCGCGGCTCAACGGGCGGGAGGGTGCAAGACCCATCTCCACAAGCAATGCGTCCAGCTCCCGATCTTCGGACCACTCGCCTACCTGAAGGTCGATCGCGTCGATGAGTTGGCGCGACTTCGCACACCACCCCAGCCCGATCCACCGGCGCAGCCGCGTCTGGTGCTTTTTCGCCTGTGCCAGGAGCTCGAGCCGATGGGCAAGATCGAGCCGATCGTCCCCGGGCGCCGCGAGGCAGGTGATCCCGAGTGAGGCGGGCTCGCCGATCGTTATCGAAAGGTCGTGGTATTCGCCAGTCCTGACCGTCGTCTCCCTGATCCGCCGGAAGGCACGCACGAACTCGCGACGTCCGGAATCGTCGAACTCCAGGAGCGCGACCGAGGCCTCAAGGTTGCCGGGCAATGCTCCATCGCGCAGACTGTCGAGGAGCGCCCGCAGCGCCGTCGGAAGTTTCTGCCGCGGTTTCTTGGCGACCTTCGTTCTGTCCCCTTTCAGCCACAGGTAATAGGCGTCTAGCGGATCGGTGAGCGAGAGAATCCGGATCTGATCGGGGCTCCCTTCCCCCTCCAGCTCATGGTCGAAGTAGAGACCACGCTCCAGATAGTGCATCCACCAGTCGAGCTCGTCGCCGGCGTGGACCCGGCGCAGGACGTTCAGGCGAGCCCGGCGCCGCAGGAACTGCACGAACATCGCCGCGTACTCGGTCAGGTCACAGATCAGCTCAAGTTCGTAGAGGCTCAGGGCCCAAGGCGTTGGAACCTTGTCGGGGAGGAGGCCCGCCTCGCCGACACTCCAGATCGTCGCCGTCAACTCCGAGAGATTTTCGAGCGTGACGACGATCGGGAAGACCTCCGTGACCTGCTTCGGGATCGTAAGGCGGTCGCCGTCGGCCGTTCGGAAGGACCTGTTCCCATCCTCCAGGGCCCGGCGCGTGCGATCGGTCTGCTCGGCGGCCTTCACCAAGGTCTCTTCCAGTTGCTTCCGGAGTCGAAGGGGCGCACCTCGCCGGCTCGCTGGCCCGAGTGGTGCGGATTTCCCCTCGACCACGAACATCACGGTGTCGAAGATCAGGAGGCCGTCTACCTCGTACTCGACTTTCGCTCCGCCCTCCTCAAGCGAGAACACGGCTCCTTCGTGGCTTTGAGCGCCTGGCAATGCGCCCGACAGATACGCGAGCGCCGCCTTCTCGACGAACGAAGCTCGAGCTCGTTCGAATCGGTGCCAGGCCGAACTGCCTTTCAGGTGCTCTTCAAGGGTCGGACGCAGCGCCCAGAAGAGGGCGATGTGCGACACGAGCAGGTGGTTGCCTTCGGCGTCAGTGAGAAGAGGACGGTTCCTGATGCGATGGAGATCGAAGGCACTGGCAGTTCCGACCTCCTGCCCGAGCGGCATCGAAAATGCGGCGAGAAACGCCTCGATCTTCTCGATCGGGACCGCAACTGCCGCCTCGATGTCCGAGACGGTTACCTGGAAGGCCTCTCCGAGAGACGAAAAGGAGACTGCGAATTCGGCGCTTCGCCTGACGTCGCGCCGCTCGCTCTCTGTTCCTTCCTGAAGTAGGCGCGCGAGTGCGGCGAATGGTTCCTCCAGATCCGAGGTCGCAGCGGCGGGGGTCTGCTCGAGGAGATCGATGATCTCGTTCCCTCGATCTCGACGTTTTTCGTATCGACGAAGACCGATCGAGACGATCGCGTCGGCGATCTCGAGTGCATCCGTCGCTCCGAAGCCGATCGTCTCTTCGAGTGCGTGCTTCACCTTCGGATCCTCGAAGAGCGCCTTCAGGAGTTCTGTCTCCTGGAAGTCGAACCCGGGACCCTGGACGATCATGCGCCGGGAGAGCAGCTGGACTCTCAGCGGCTCGAACGGATCCGCGGAACCGTGAGCGCGTGTCGTCATCTCCAGATCACTCAGGCCCAGGATGGCTCTGGCGAGTTCGTCGATCCGATCGATCACCGGCGCGTCCATCGGGCCGCCGCCGGGGGCGGTCGGCTCTCTGGAGGGCCGCTCGCAGCAAAGGAGAGCCACATAGTCCGACACGGCCATCAGGCCTTCCTGCGCACTCTCCTGGTAGGTGTCGGGATCGAAGGGACTGTTGACGACCCAAAGGTTCGCGACCGCATCGAAGACGTCATAAGGAGCGAGCGCGGCGATCAGTTCGACACGAAGCTCCCCGATGCGTTCCTGTATCTCCTCTGGATCCAGCTGCCCTGAGGCGCTCCCTTCGAGATCCTCTGGCGGCTGGTCTTCCTCCGGGGCCAAGGTCTCGTGAACCTCCGGCACACCCTGACTCCTATGTCCTCGACTTCTCGACGCCCTCCGACGCCTTCTTCTTCCGCTCATCGATCAGCCGAAGTTCGCCAGATCGAGCGTCGCGACACCGTCCTCCGGGGGGTCGAGAAGCCATCTGCTGACCGCATCGACGGTCAGTATGCGCGTCGCCTGGACGATCGGCCCGAGCTCGGTCTTCTTGGATGAGCCGTGGACGACCTTCGATCGGCATACGTAGGAATCCATCGCAAGATCGAAGATCTCCTTCTTTTTCGCGGCACTGTCTCCGACCAGATGGGCCAGGCGGAGGCTTGAGCGAAATCGCAGCTCTTCGCGGATGCCTGGGAGGACCAACGCCTCGAGTGCGACCCACAGATCGATCAGCTGGTCCCGCGGTGCCCGCCGGGAGTAGGCGGAATCGAGGCGATCGAGAACCAAGGCAAGATTCCCGCCCAGCGGGCGACGGAGTCGGTCGAACAAAGTCCTCAGTGCCTCGCCTGACCTGGGGCCGAGATGACATTCGAATCGTCCCTCAAATCCGTCGGTCGACGCCTCTGGAGACCGATACATCGAGTCCGGGGAGTTGTCCTCCCACCGTAGGTCCGGGTCGGGCGCGAACCAGAGGACGCTCGTTCCGCTGATCCCGTGGTGGTGTAGACGTAGGGCACGCACGACATCTCTGATCACCTCGATCGCCTGCTCCTCGTCGGGGCCGGGAGCCTGTCGCTTCCAGCGATAGTCGATCACCAGATCCCAGGCTTCGATGTCGGCTATCGACGGCCGATGGGAGCCAGGATTGACCTCGGCTCCATGCCTACGCCACAACGCGTCCCGCTCGGCGTCGCTGAGTTTGCGGATGATCAGACCTGGGTGGATAATCACCTCGTCGACCATCGACCGGCAGTTGTGAAGGGGTGCGCGACAGCATCGCTCCCTCCATCCCGCGGCGTGAGATCCCCGCCAGGACCCGAGGAGCTCCTCGGTCTCGCCGTCTCGCCATTCCCATCTTCCGGTCTCTCGATGATGCTTGCGCAGGAGCGGCGTCAGTACGTCCTGCCAGAGGGCCGGGGCCCGCATCGTCCCATCTGCCCAGCCGATGGAATCCTCGATGTCATCGTCGCGCTTGAGGGCCTCAGCTGCGGCGCCGACTAGCTCCCAAAAGTTCTCGTCCCTGGAGAGCTCCCCGGCCAGCGGCCGCCAGTCGATCTCCTCCTTCTCGGCCATCTCAAGGTCGCGGTTCCCTCTGACCAGGTGTGGCACGTTGACGGTCGGGAGGAGTCCTTCTCGTTCGAGGTCCTCGGCGCGTCGGCTCGCGCGTTCGAGGATTGGAAGAATCAGCGCCGCGGCGGATTCGGACTTTTCGGCTGGCTCGGCGGGCATATCGCGTCGGATCTGACTATGACGCGGCTCATGACATCTCGGCGGCTCAGCCTCGGCGCGGGCTCTTCGCCGTAGAAAGAACCGTAGAACGCGCTTCTACCTCCGCACCGCTTGCCAGAGCCAAAAGAGCCAGCCCGGCGCCGCCGACCCCGCCCACCCACCATTGAGAGGTGAGTGACCGGGGTCGGCGGCTGGTGCTGGCAAAGCAACTGGCAAGCGGTGCGGAGGTAGAACCGAAGGACTGAAGTGGGATGAGGAGGAAGTCAGGGAACAGAAGCAAGAAAAACAACAAAAACAAAAACGAAAAACAGAACAGGCCAATCGTGAGGCGGAAAAGCGGTGGAGCGATTGGCCCAGAGACGAAATGCGGTGGCGGTTAAGGGTGCGCGAGGAGGCGATGGAGGCCTGGGCGGGCGGAGGACAGCGACCGCGTCAAGGGCGAAGTCAGACTGAGCGTTGGCGGCGCTAGCCGTGCAGCTGGTAGGGAATCGCCTCGGGCACCGGAAAGCCGTAAGCGGCTGCCGACGCGCATTCGAGATCGGCGCGCTCGAGCTCGACCCCGATCCGGGCGGCGTCCTCCGCGGAGACCTTGAGCAGCTCGGCCCGGTTGTACTCGTCGAGGGTCCGCACCACGCGGCCGTCGATCGACTGCACCCGGATCCAGCGCTCCTCGGTGGCGGCGATGTTCATCGCAAAACTGTAGCGCGATGCCGCTCCAGTCCAGCCCAGATCTAACTGCCCTTCGCTGAGCAGGATCGTCCACCCGCCTGCCTGCGCGTGTCGGCCACGGGCATCCCCGGACGCGGAGTGCCGCCGCGAGATTTCCAGTCGTGATTGGCGCGGCGGCACGGGAGCAGAGGAGATGCCCTTTGTCCGGGCGATGGCCGACATGCTCAGCAGAACTGGATCGATTCGGCGTTTCTCGAGCTCGCTCGCAGCTACCGGCGGACTTCGTACCATTGAGCATCCGATGAACTCCGGAGCCAACAGCGCCGCCGTAGTCCGCCGCGAGTCCCGCGAGGACATCTCGCGGATCGCCTCCGCTCACGGCGCCGCCAACGTGCGGGTCTTCGGCTCGGCCGGGCGCGGGGAGGCCGGCGCCCACGATCTCGACCTCCTGGTCGAGATGGCGGCGGACCGCAACCTCTTTGACCTGATCGCCCTCTCCCAGGAGCTCGAAGACGCTCTCGGCATCGAGGTAGACGTGGTCAGCGAGGGTGGCCTCTCTCCATATCTGCGCGAGTGCATCCTCGCCGAGGCAGCGCCGCTATGACCGACGAGACCCTGATCGCCGAGGCGGGACGCCGTCTTGCCGCCGCCGCACCGGGAGCGCGCGTGATCCTCTTCGGCTCTCGCGCCCGAGGCGAGGCTCGCCCCGACAGCGACCTCGACCTGCTCGTGATCGAGCCCGGCGAGGTGAAAGAACGACGGGCGGAGACCGCCCGCCTCAGACGAGCGCTCCGCGAGCTGGGGGTCGCCCTCGACGTGATCGTCGTCAGTGACACGCAAATCGAGGAATGGGGCCACTTCGAAGGCACCATGCTGAACGAGGCGCTTCGTGAGGGCCGGGTCCTAGTCGATGCCTGACCATGGTGACCTCGCCCGAGTCCTCGCCCGCAAGGCACGCGGTGATGCAAAGGTCGTCAAGGCTCTGGCGCCCAACCCGGAGATCGACGACGAGGCGATCGGCTTCCACGCCCAGCAGGCGATCGAGAAGTGGCTGAAGGCTGTGATGGTCCTCCACGGGTCAGGCGAAGTCCGCACTCATGATCTCGGCCGGTTGCTGATCCTCCTCGAACAGACGGACGCGACGCCCCCGCCTCATGGAGATCGGCTGGACGACCTCTCGATCTACGCGGTCCCCCTGCGCTACGCCGACCTGCTCGACGCCGAGCCGCTCGATCGCGAGGAAGCCGTCGCCTTGGTCGACGCGGTCGGCCGCTGGGCCGAGGCAGAACTCAAAGGCGGTGACGAGCAATGAACTTGCCGCCTGGGTACCTCCTGCCGGAGGGGAAAACCATGCAGGACATCCTCCGCATGGATGCCGAGCTGCTGGCCAGCGAGGGCATCGATCCCGAGTGGCCGGGCTTCGAGGAGAAGGCCGACGATTCAGACGCAGACTCCGACTGAGCTGCAGCCCTTTCTGCGACGGTCGCATCTCCTCATTGCACGGACCCGCCTGTCTGCGCGTGTCGGCCAGATCGCGGGCGATGGCCGACATGCTCGACAAGACTTATGCGGGGGACCTCACTGCGGACGGTCTTGACCTTGATGAGGATTACGATCCTCAGATGGCAACTCCCCTGACCAGCCGCTCGGAGTGGCTCACTGTCAATCCGCCCGCAAGCGCTCGCCTCACCGCGACTCTCGCCGGCGTATCCGCGCGTTCCCGCGGTGGTGAGGACTTCCGCCATGCAGTCCGCGAGTTCCTCGACGAGTTCGCGCTGCGCAGCACTGACCAATCGCGGGCGGAGTCGATTGCCACGCGCCCAGAGCCCACCGGAGATCGACACCACGACGCTTACCTCGGTGCCTTGGCAGAGCACCTCGCTACGGTCCACGGTCTCGACCGCCCGCCGTGGTCATTGGAGCCAAGCCGCTTCCTCGACTGCTTTTGGTTCGTCAGCGAGGTGCCCGGATTTCGCGCGATCGCGATTGCCCAAACGCCCGCTGCCTTCCGTCGCCGCGGTGTCTTCATCCCCGAGCGTTCCCTGCATCGCGTGTAGCCATGGACCGCGAGGAGATCATCGCTGCCCTCACCTCCCTGGCGGCCGAGCTCGAGCGCCGCGGCGCCGTCGCTGAGATGTACGTGGTCGGCGGCGCCGCGATTGCTCTCGCTTTCGACGAGCGCCGCTCCACCCGCGATATCGACGCGGTCTTCGAGCCCAAGAACGTCGTCTATGAAGCTGCCGCGATTGTCGCCGATCAGTCGGGCTTGCCCGGCGGTTGGCTCAACGATGCCGTCAAGGGCTTCCTCGAGGGCGAGGACCCCACCGCCGCGCCCGTCCTCGACTTGCCAGGCCTGCGCGTCCTCGCTGCCTCGCCTGAGACCCTCCTTGCCCTGAAGGTGCTCGCCCATAGAGTCGGCGAGGACGAGGAGGACGTTCGGTTGCTCGCCTCCGAGCTCGGCCTTGACAGCGCCGATCAGGTGCTCGCGGTCGCCGAGCGGACTTACGGCGAGCGCCTCGATCCTGCCGCCAGGTTCTTCGTCGAAGAGCTCTTCGAGGCTTGAGTGATTGAGCCGCTGAAATGACCGAGATCATCAACGTCACCGAGGTAGAACCTCTGGAGGGTCTGCGGATTCGTGCGACCTTCTCAGATGGAGCTGTCAAGGAGATCGATCTGAGTGACCTGATCGCCCGTGGAGGCGTATTTGCGCCGATCCGCGAGCATCGCGAGGTCTTTGAGCAGGTCCACGTCAGCCCTGAAACTTCAGTCGAGCAGACGTACCGAAGCACCCTCTGAATCTCTGATGTACTGAGCACCTCCGTCCGTCGCTGTCTTTCCCTCGTCACTGTGGCACCGCCGGGCGTCCCTGCAAGTCCCTGGCGGGACTCCGTCGGCCCGCGCCTGCGGCTCGGGTTCCGGGACGCCCTATTTCGGTGCCGTTGCGCCTCCGTCAATTCAGCGACGGACGGAGGTCCAGATGTACTCAGCAGACAGTTCTCAGGCCGAGGTGCGCGAGCTCGCCGCCCAGCTCTACCGCGAGAAGCGCGCCCACCTGCTCAGGGTCGCCAACCGCAATGCCGCCAACGCGGCCGACGCCGAAGAAGCGGTCAACGACGCTTTCGCTTCTTTTCTCCACGCCTTCGACCCCAATGGTGAGGCGCCGGCCCTTCCCTGGATCACCCTCGCCCTGAAGCGCGAGTGCTGGCGCAAGCGCCGCCAGGCCCACCTCGACCGCCAGGTCGGCCAGGAGGCCGAGCGGGGGGCGCAGGAGCTCGGCTCGGTGATCGAGTCGATCCCCTCTCGGACCACCGGCCCGGAGGAGCTGGTGATCGGCCGCGCAGACGCGCGGGCTCGCCTCGGCGCGCTGAAGCCCGACCAGCGGACCGCGCTCGGCCAGCTCGCCGCCGGCTACTCCTACAAGGAGATCGCCGCCCGCCGCGGCTGGACCTACACCAAGGTCAACCGCTGCGTCTCGGAGGGGCGGGCGACGTTGCGCGCCGGCGCGTCGGCCGCTTAAGCGCCGGCGCTGAGAGCCCACGGCGGCCACGTGTTGTCGAGCAATCGATAGAACTCCGCCCAGGCGCCCGGCGCCGTACGGCTCAGCCGCGGGGTGGCGCCTCGCCATTGATCGGCGCCACCCGCCGCAACCGGCGCTCGCCGTCGACGATGTCGATTAGCAGTTTCTCGACGTCGACTTTGTTTCGACTCAGCTCATCCGCGCGCCGGCGGACGAAATCGTTGTGATATTCGGCAACCCAGCGGTGCTTGCGCCAACGCCGGATGTCGGTCGCGTTGGCGGCCAAATTTCTTTCCACCACGCGCTGGTGTTTGCCGCGGTTGCTTTTCGCGGTGACGCCCGGATCGACGTAGAGGTTGTCCAGGTAGTCCACGAACGCGAGCCCGTCGGCATCGACGCGAAGCGCTTCACCGGCGATGCTCTCGCCGCGTCCCGCTCGCAGCGCCTCGATCGCGCCCGGAGAGAGCACGATCCGCGGGTCGCTGGCCGTCTCTCGCTCGAGCCTCACAGCCTCGACCAGGGCCGGCCCGAAGATCAGGCCGCGGTCGAAGTGGCATTGGCCGAGCGTGATCGCACCGCGGACGAAGTACTCGTTGACCGCCAACATACCCTGGATCGAAGCCGCTTCGAAGACGAGGTTGGCAATCGCTTCCGCGCGCGCGGCGGCGAAGCCTTCCTCGGCCTGCGCCGCCGCCACGAAGGAGTCCGAGAAGACGGCGGCGACGATCGGGTCCTCGCCCGAGCCCATCGTCCCCAGCTCGAAGCGAAAGGCCCGGTTGATCGCCCGCTCGAAGCGGTGCAGCTCTTTTTGTGCGTTGTTGCCGCGCGCCATCGCGCTGTACCCCGAGCATGTCGAGATAAAGGACCGCGCATTCGATCAGAACGCGATCCCCGTTGGCGTTCAGGAACGGGTTGCGGCCCGCGGCGCTCATCGAGTCGACCCCCAGCGCCTACGAAAGATGGCGCAGCTGCGCTTGGCCGCGCTCGTCCAGCACGTAGGTGCGCCGGCTGGCCATGCTCTCGCCGTCGCGACGTTCGATCAGCCCGCGCCACTCCGCCGAGGCCATCCAGCGCGAGAGCACCGAGCGCAGCTTGGCATCGGCGACCATCCGTGCGAGCGCGCTGGCGCTTGCCGGCCCCATCGCGCCCAGCAGCGGCAGGAACTGATCGTCGTAGGCCTCATAGGGGCGCAGGTGATCCGGGTAGCTGCGCCCATCGCGAGTGCGGGGCGTATCGGAGTCAAGCGTGGACTGATCCAGCGCCATCGCTCAATTGTGAAGCATGCCCCGGCCGCCCGCAAGCGCTTGGCCGCCCCCTGGCAAGGGCGGGGAGAGGTAAGCGCCGCTTCGCCGAGCGAGCCCCTCAGCCGCCGATCAGTGCCGTCGCCCCGACCCCGATCGCCGCCCCGATCACGCCGCTGATCACCCAGCCGAGGAGCTGTCCTTTGATGCTCCGTGCCTTCTCTGCCTTTGCGAAGGCCACTCTCGCCCTCTCGTCGGCTGCTTCGGCCTTCTTCTCCATCGTCTTCAGCCTGGCGTTCATCTCGTCGAGCAGCTCGTCGACCTTGGGCTCACCGCCGCCGCCTGCCCTCGCCTCCCGGGCCAGCTCCGTCCCCGACAGGGCGACGTGTCGTCCCTGCGTGTCCCTGCGCTGGATCGGTCCGCTCGGAGGAACGAACGGCCCCTTGCCCGGATCGGGGTGCAGTTCGGCGAGCAGGAGCGTCTGCCCGTCGAGGCTTGTCTCTTCCAGGCTCATCGTTACTCGGGGCTCGATCTTCGCCACGCCGCTCTCCAGCAGCTTGCGGGTCTGCGCGGGGTTCTGGAGGCCGACCGCTTCGGAGCTCTCGTTGGCGCCGAGGACGATCTGGCCGCCGCCCGAGTTCGCCATCGCGGCGATCAGCGCCGCCGCCTGCTCGGGGTCGCGCAGCTCGCTCTTGAACTCGAGGCCTTCGCTCTCGGGTTGGTTGAGTAGCTGGCGGATTCCGGCCTCCGCGCCGCTGTCCCCCTGAGCGCTCACGAACCCACCACGAGGTGGTGACGTCGTAGCCACTGCAGCAACTGCCCGCTGCGCTTGGCCCCCAAATCGACCGGGACGATCCCCCGCATCAGCTCTTCGTAGGCGCGGACGGCGTCGTCGTCGTTCTCCAAGCTGAGCGCCGCCTTGCCTTTGCGCACGCAGGTGCCGTCGGCGTAGGAGTCGATGTTCATCAACAGGCGGTGGAGGTTGTCGAAGACGTCTTCGAAGCTCGGGGCGAGCCTTCCGATCTTCGCCACGTGGTGACGCGCCGGCTCGCCGAGCTTACGGTCGGCATCGCGCAGGAACGGTGCCAGCTCGGCACGGCGCATCCGCCGCAGAATCCGCGCCGTGTCGTCCTCGGTCCGGCACATCGGCACCAGCTGTTCGCGCGCGTAGGCCTCGCTGTCCCCCAGTACCGCTGCCCAGTCCTCCGGCAGCGCCGCGATCATCTCGTCCTGCAGCTCCTCGACCTGGGCCCTGCTCTCCGGGTCGCGGGCGGCGGTCCGGATGCTCGGCTGGTTGACGGCGCGGGCGAACAGTGCCAAGGCGACGTGGGTGCCGTTGACGATCCAGCGCTTGCGCGTCGCGAACGGCTTCACGTCGGCGACGAAGTCCACCTGGTCGAGTGCCCCCAACCGCACCAGCGGTTCCGCCCTGCCCTCGCCTTCGATCAGCCACTCTGCGTGGGGGTCGGCGCGTACGACGGTGCGCCGCTCATCCTCTTCGTCGGGCGTCCGTTCCGGGCAGAGGCGATTCACCATCGTCGCCCTGCAGTCGACGCCGAGGGCCTGAAGGCGACGCTTCAGCTCCTCGTAATGCCGGCCGGTGTCGTTCTCGCAGGCGATGAAGACGGTCGCCGCTCGCTCCTCGCGCGGCCGTGCTTGCGCGACGGCGACGATCAGATCACCACACCGCCCGAGCTCGGCACCGAGGGCGGTCGTCATCAACATCGGCATCGGCGTGGCGATCGCCTCCCGCGCCTCCGGCTCCAGTTGCTCGAAGCGCTCGGCCTGGGAGTAGGAAATGAAGGCGAGCGTCTTCGTCCCTTCCCCGGTCAACTCCAGGGCGAATTTCTCCGGCGGTGCCTCGTCGTTTTCGCGGCCGACCAGGTGCGTGCGGAACTCCGCCTGATTGGCGGCGTCGACGACCAAGCCGAGACCGAGCCGCCCCGGGCCGAAGTGTAGGTGTAGCGCCTCCACGCCGCGCCCATGCTTTCACATGGTGCGCAAACTTCGTCGCGCAAAAGAGTATTAGTGGAGAACCTGGCTGTTTATGGCCCGCCCGTCCTCGGCGATGCGGGCTCTGCGGTACTCGAGTGCATCCCGGCAGGCCTCGCAACCCTCACTGTGGTCGGGGAGGCCGTAGATGTGCTCGCGCATTCGCGGTGCCACCACGGCTTTGCCGAGCACCTCGAGGTCGCCCTTGATCAGCGCGTCGAGGCGGGTGGTAGAGATGTGTACGCGGGGTTGGTCTGCGAAGGGATTCCGCGGCTCGCGGAAGCCCTTCGGGTCGATCACCCGCAGGGCGATGTCGAGCGCTGTCTGCACCTCGCCGAGTTCGAGCGATTCGTAGGCGCCGCCGGGATCCTCGGTGAACGACTCCTCCACGCGGGTGATGTCGTTCTCGGCCCGGCGGTAGAGGTGTCCGTAGCCGAGGACCAGCGTGCGGACGTCGAACGCCGTCTCGATCAGCCCGGTCAGTTTCCACAGCAGCTCGAGGTATTGACTGGAGATCGTCAGTCGTTCCATGCCGAGATCTCTGAAGTCCTTGATCGTCGCCACTGGGCAGCCGAGGTATTCGGCCAGCGTGTCGCCGTCCCAGCCGGTACTGGCTTCCAGCCGCTCGGCATGGTTGAGGATCGTGTTCGCGAAGAAGGCTTCCTCTGAAGTCAGTTCGCTCAGCAGCCGCCCGCGCAGCGAGGAATCGCGCAGCAGGAACCCGACCGGTTCGAGGTCGGGAAGCGGCGCGGGGATGGCGTCGAGCAGCGCGTCAGTCACGGTCTTTGAAACCTAATCGTTTGCGCGGAGTAGGTACTCAGGCGCGGCGCCGTCCACATTGCAGGACTATAGACCCCTGCGGCGACGCCGGTATCGCTGTAGAGGTGGCTTTCTCGATCTTTCGGCCAGTCCCTGCCTGTCGACCACGACGAAACTAGTACGTCTTCCCCCCCGCCGACCCTCGCCCGAGGTCCGCCACCGTCGGCGATCTCGACCGGGCGCCCGGTCGGGAAGGCCGCCGCCGGTTGGCGCCCCTGCTCGTCCCGCCTGGCTAGATGGTTGATTCCACGACCTCAGGCGACGTAGTCGACCAGCGCACGGCTCGGCCGACCGAGCTTGTGGTTGAGCGCGATGCACGCAGCC